>ERZ842401.204-NODE-204-length-81952-cov-7.731834_pt1 | contig 81952 bp, 74 predicted proteins | sample MGYA00521270_ERZ842401 | MGnify/ENA primary metagenome ERZ842401 (study PRJEB31892, sample SAMEA3878208) | bioreactor metagenome | biome: Moose rumen | place: Sweden | collected 2011-10 | study: EMG produced TPA metagenomics assembly of the PRJEB12797 data set...
CCATGGTGCGGCTTTCGTCGAGGTAAAAATAGGGGTCGTAGCCGAAGCCGCCCGTACCCTTCGCGACGGTTTTAATCGTGCCCGCGATTTTGCCTTGCGTCACCAGCTCGGAGCGGTCGGTGTCGACGAACGCCAAAGCGCATCTGTAAGCCGCCGCCGAGGAGTCGGCTCTTGACGGATTTTATAAAAATTTCGTCCGTAACTTCAAAATCATCTTGCGCAATGCCGCGCCTCTGTGACTGATTTTATTTTTCTCGGCAACGGAAATTTGAGCCATGGTGCGGCTTTCGTCGAGGTAAAAATAGGGGTCGTAGCCGAAGCCGCCCGTGCCCTTCGCGACGGTTTTAATCGTGCCCGCGATTTTACCTTGCGTCACCAGCTCGGAGCGGTCGGTGTCGACGAATGCCAGAGCGCAACGATAAGCCGCCGCCGATTCGTTGACGCCAATCTTGGCAAGTTCGTCGAGGAGTTTTTGGTTATTGGTACCGTCGTCGGCGTGGTAGCCCGCGAATCGCGCAGAGCGGACGCCGGGCAAGCCGTTGAGCGCGTCGACTTCAAGCCCCGAATCGTCGGCGAGACAGGCAAGTCCCGTGCGTTCGGAGAAGAACCGCGCCTTAATCAGAGCATTATCCTCGAAGGTCGCGCCGTCCTCTATGGCGTCGGGCATGTCGGGGAAGTCGGCAAGCGATAGAATTTCGACGGGCAACGTTTGCAGTGCGAGGCGCATTTCTTTGACTTTATCTAAGTTCTTCGACGCAATTACAATCTTTTTCATCAGCCTATCCTTCCCACGCGCCAGACCAATTCTCTGCCCAACGCGTCTTTTTGCAGTGAAATTAACTCGGCAATGCCGCCCGCCGCCAAGTCCAAAAGTTCATTGAGTTGCGTCCGCGTGAAGGGCTTTTTCTCGGCGGTTATCTGAACTTCGACCAGTTCGCCCGCGCCCGTCATGACCACGTTGCAATCCGCCGCCGCCGTCGAATCCTCCGCGTAGCACAAATCCAGCATCGTCGCGCCGCTTTGGTCTATGCCCGCCGATACCGCCGCGACAAAATCCTTGACGGGGAAGGTGCCGCCGACCGTGTAAATCGTCTCGCAAGCCTCAACCAACGCCACGAACGCCCCCGTTATCGACGCCGTGCGCGTGCCTCCGTCAGCTTGCAGAACGTCGCAGTCAATTATTATGGAACGTTCGCCGAGTGCCGACAAATCCGTCACTGCGCGGAGTGCTCGTCCTATAAGCCGCTGAATTTCCATTGTCCTGCCGCCGAGCTTGCTTCGTTCGCGCGGGATTCGTTCCGCCGTCGAGCCGGGCAGCATGGAATATTCCGCCATGACCCAACCCGTGCCCGTGCCCTTCAGGAAGGACGGGACTTTATCCTCAATCGTCGCCGCGCACAGCACGCGGGTATTGCCGACTTCAATCAGTGCCGAGCCGGCAGGATACTTTTGCACGCGCCGCTCCAAGCAGACCTCGCGCATTTCGTCTGCCCGCCTGTTATCAAGTCTCACGCTCTCACCTCCCTTAATCTGTTATCGAATAACTTATGCATTGTACACAAAAATTTTTCAAGCCGCAATGTTTTATTAAAATTTTGTTAGCAACGTGATTGACGCGGCTTAGACGCTGTTGTAAAATTTCCTTCATAAATTTATGGAGGACGGTCGATTGAATGCCGATATATGCTTGGGCGTTTGCGGTGGCGTTGATTGTGTCGCTCGCGGTCATGCCGGCGGTGATTTTGTTGGCGCGGAAAACGGGCGCACTCGACGCGCCGAACGCTCGGAAAGTTCACAAGAAGCCGATACCGCGAATCGGCGGGCTGGGGATATACGCGGGCTTTTTGGCGGCTATGGTCTTCGTCGCGGCGAACTACAAAATGGATCCCGAAATGGTTCATGAAACCTTCGGGCTGGTGGTGTCGGGCAGTTTAATCGTTGCGCTCGGACTCGTCGACGATTACAAAAACCTCCCCGCCAAAGTCAAACTGCTCGGACAAATCTGCGCGGCGGCGGTCTTAGTCTTGGTCTTCGACGTGCGAATAGACTTCGTAACGGATCCGTTCGGCGATTATTTTTACTTCGACAATCTGCCCGTGCCGTATCTGGCGGTGCCGCTCACGATGTTTTGGCTCGTCGGCTTAACGAACACGGTAAACCTAATCGACGGGCTGGACGGGCTGGCGGCGGGCGTGGCGTCGATAGCGTCGTTCACAATCCTGTTGGTCGCGCTTGAACAAAATTTTATCTTGGTCGCGGTGTCGACGGCGGCATTGGCGGGCGCGGCGGTCGGCTTCCTGAAGTACAACTTCCACCCCGCGCAGATTTTCATGGGCGATACCGGCTCAATGTTCCTGGGCTTCATGCTGGCGGGCATATCGGTCACGGGCGCAGTTAAATCCGTGGCGACAATCGCGCTTATCGTGCCAATCTTCGCGCTGGGCTTGCCGATACTCGACACCACCTTTGCGATAGTAAGACGACTGCGCGGCGGCGTCCCGATATTCAAGCCCGACAAAGGTCACTTGCACCACAGGCTGTTAAGCGTCGGTTTCACGCAACGGCAGGCGGTCTTGCTCATGTACGTGATAAGCGCGTTGTTCGGCTTGAGCGCGATAGCGTTGACGGCGGTCAGCTCGCAAATCGCGGTTGTGATTCTGTTGGTCGTGGTGGCGGCGATAATCTATGGCGTGCGCAAATTGGGCATAGCCCGCCCCGCAAATTAGGTGATATTCATGGAAAAGTTAAAAGTCATGTCGATATTCGGCACGCGCCCCGAAGCAATTAAAATGGCTCCCGTGGTGCTTGAACTCCGCAAGTATCCGCAAGTCAAATCGTTGGTGGCGGTGACGGCGCAACATCGCGAAATGCTCGACCAGGTTTTGAATTTGTTCGGCATACGCCCCGACTTCGACTTAAACATCATGTCGGAGGCGCAGACGCTGTTCGACATAACGAGCCGCGCCCTCCTCGGCTTGGACAAGGTCTTGACGGAGGCTAAGCCCGACGTGGTACTTGTTCACGGCGACACGACTACGACGTTCGCGGGGGCATTGGCGGCTTTCTATCATCAAATCGAGGTCGGACACGTGGAGGCAGGCTTGAGGACGCGCAATAAGTTTTCGCCCTACCCCGAAGAAATGAATCGCCGCTTGACGGGCGCACTTACCGATTTACACTTTGCTCCGACGCCGACGGCTAAAGCAAATCTCCTGCGCGAGGGCGTCGACGCCGATAAAATCTTCGTCACGGGCAACACGGTTATCGACGCGCTTTATCAGACCGTCCGCGCAGATTTCAAGTTCCGACACGTCAGCGCGGGCAAACGGGTTATCCTCGTCACGACGCACCGACGCGAAAATTTGGGTGAGCCGCTCCGACAAGTCTACAAGGCATTGCGGCAGTTGGTTGAGGAGTTCCCCGACGTCGAAGTAATTTTCCCCGTGCACAAGAACCCGAAAGTCCGCGAGGTCGTCAACGAGGAGCTGGGCGGCTTGGAGCGCGTGCGCTTGACAGACCCGCTGGATTATGAACCGTTCGCCAACTTGATGAATCGGGCGACGCTCATCTTGACGGATTCGGGCGGCGTGCAAGAGGAGGCACCCGCGTTGGGCAAACCCGTCTTAGTCTTGCGCGACACAACGGAGCGACCCGAAGCAGTCGACGCGGGCACGGTAAAGCTTATCGGCACGAATCAAGCGAAGGTCTACGGCGCGGCGAAGCTTTTGCTTACGGACGCGGCGGCTTATCGGCAAATGGCGGAGGCGCGTTCACCCTACGGCGACGGACATGCGTCACGGCGTATCGTATCGGCTCTGCTGTGGCGTCACGGCTTGGCGACGGAACCTCCCGTTGAGTTCGACGCAGAAAATTTTTAAGCTAGAACTGCGCAGGCAGTTCGTTCCGTCGCGGCGAACACCTTGCCAACGTCTCAACGATTCGGCGCGTCCGCTGTTTGGCAACTTTTTAAAAGTTGTTCTTGACATAAAGCGGGTGTTATGGTATAAATTGCCGCGTTGAAGAAATTCAACTGCCGGCTTAGCTCAGTTGGTAGAGTAGCGCATTCGTAATGCGCAGGTCGAAGGTTCGAGTCCCTTAGCCGGCTCCATACAGAAACTAACAAGCCTCGGAGGAAACTTCGGGGCTTTCGTGCTCTTGCCCGCCCGCCGTCGCCGACGAAAAAATTTTTCAAAAACCTCGCGGCGGGAATTGAAAAAAAAAATAACAACTATAATAATCCTCAAGGCATCAAAAATTTCAGACGAGGAGCGGATTTTATGAGCACGATTGACAATGACACCTTCGGCAAGCTGGTCACGGGCACCGACGATAACGACAGCATTGCAAACAATCACTTGAAGGTGACAATAAGCGCGGGCGCAGGCGACGACACTATCAACAACTATAGACACTCTTGGGAAATTGATGGCGTCTATGCTTACGGCAGAGGTGGCGATAGCGTTTCAATCGACGGCGGCAACGGTAACGATTCAATCACGAGCTGGCAAACGAACTATGTCACGTTGAGCGGCGGCAACGGCGACGATACGATTGAAAACTACAGCTCCATCGCTAAAGTTTACGGCGGCGCAGGCAACGATTTAATCAACGGCAATGGTGGAGCGCACGTGACAATCGAGGCGGGCGCGGGCAACGATACAATCAGTCTCGGCTCGGACGCGACGAATACTCAAATCAACTACACGTCGGGCGACGGCAATGATTTAATCGTCGGCTTCAATGAAACGTCGACGCTGCGTATCGGCGACGGCAAAGGCACCTACTCAACCGTTGCGAGCGGCGAGGATATTATCGCGACGGTCGGCAGAGGCAAGATAACTTTGGTCGGCGCGGTTGACTTGGACGAGATTCACATTGACGGCGCACAAGTTTTGACCGTGACGGACGAGGATTCTGCCTCCTTGACTGCCCCCGCCGATTTTAAATTCGTCAACGCCGCCTCGCGCACGACGGCTTTACAAATCACAGGCAACAAGTTCGCCAATTCAATCCTCGGCGGCGCGGCAAACGATACGATTTGGGGCGGTTACGGCGCGGATACGATTATGAGCAATGCGGGTAACGATAAACTCTTCGGCGAGGCGGGCAACGACGTGCTCAGCGGCGGCGACGGCGCAGATACCCTCGACGGCGGTACGGGCAATGATACTCTGTTTGGCGGCGTCGGCAATGATTCACTCAGCGGCGGCAACGGCGACGACACTTTGTCGGGCGGTGCGGGCAATGACATTCTCCTTGGCGGAGCAGGTAACGACACTTTGAACGGCGGGGCGGGTAACGACAACTTGAGCGGCGGCAGCGGCAATGACCTGCTCCAAGGCGGCGACGGAGCCGATACGCTAACCGGCTACACGGGCAACGACACCTTGCAGGGCGGCGCGGGCAACGATAAGCTTTACGGCAACGCGGGCACCAATACCCTTTGGGGCGGCTACGGCAACGATACCCTTTGGGGTGGCACGGGAGCCGATACCTTCATTTACAACCCCGGCGAGGGCAAAGATGTTATTCGCGGTTTCGACAATACGGACATGCTTCAGATAACGGGCGATTGGACTGCCACTTATTACGGCGGGAGCGGGCGTGTCGTGTTTAAGGTTGATTCAACTTACAGCGCGATTATCCTCGAAAACTCCACCGCTGCGACTTACAACATTAACGGCGAAACTTATCACATAAGCGGAAACACTCTTGCCAAGTAAAATCTGCGCGGAGTCAAAAAAATAATCCCCCTCCAAATCGGAAGGGGATTTTTATTTTACATTGGAGGCGGTCCGCCCATGCGACGTCCGCCGCCCATGCCGGGTATACCGCCGCCTTGAGTGGCAGTCTTTTTGGCGTCGGCTTCGTAGGTCGTGGAAATGTCATCGCCGGGATTAAGCTCGCCGCTCGTGACTTCAACCGAATCCTCGGCGTAAAGTCCGACCGTTATATAAACCTTTTCGGCGACCTGCTTGCCCTGCGCGTCTTTGGTGATTCGCTCGACGTAGGAGCCTTGCGCGTCGGTCTTGAGGGCGGCTATCGGCACACAGAGCGCGTCGCGAACTTGCCCGACGATAATATCAAGCCTCGCAGTCATGGCGGGCAACAGGAGATTTTCTTCGTCGGGCGCGATGAACGTCACATAGTAATAAATGACGGAGTTGCTTGAACTTGAGCTTGAACTCGTCGAGGAGCTGTTGGTGTCCCACGAGTTGGATACGTCGGTTTGAGAGATTTTGGTAACCTCGGCGCGAAACGTCTTATCGGGGTAGGCGTCGACGGTGAAGGTTGCCCGCTCGCCAACCTTAACGCTGCCGATGTCGGTTTCGTCGACCTTAGCCTTAACGAGCTTCTCGCTGAGGTCGGCAATGCGCATGATAACCGTCGGGTTGGTGGAGCCTTGAACAGCCATAGTGCCGGGAGTCTTCGGTTCGCCTACGACTATGCCGTCCATGGGCGCGGTTATGACGGTCTGATTAACGTCGTCCTCGGCAAGCTCCACGGAGGATTTGGCGCGGTCGTATTCGTATTGGGCGTCCTGCAATTCCTCCAGAGACTTCGCGCCGATTTTATAAAGCCGCTCCGTCCGCTCAAGCTTTTGGCGGGCGTTGGTCAGCGTGAAGTTTGCCTGGTCGAGCTTAGCTTCATAGTCTTTGCCGTCGAGGATTGCCACAACTTGCCCTGCGCGGACGTGGTCATTTTCCTCGACAAGAATCTCCTTGATACGCGCCGTGACTTTGCCGCTGACTTCAACGCTGTCGCGGGGCTGGACGGTGCCCGTCGCCGAAACGGTTTTGGTCAAATCCGTGCGGATAACTTTTGTCGTCTCGTAGGACTTAACGGTCTCGGCTGTCACTTGCTCGTTATAAAAGTAGTAGCCTGCCGCCGCGCCGCTTAGCAGTGCCGCCACAATTAAAATCTTCCACTTCATCCCTAATTCCTACTCCCTAATTCCTAATTGCTTTAAGCGTGTCGCCGATTGCGTGAGCAAGGTCAAAGCTGTATCGCGCCACGTCGTACTTTGCGCTGACGTTATTTTTCTTAGCCGTCGACAGCGAAACCTCCGCGTCCAAAATATCCAAAAGAATTCCCTCGCCGGCGTTGTAGCGTTCGGTCGCTATGTAGCGTTCCTCCTCAGCAAGCTCAACCGCCTTTTGCGTCGTCGTCAAGCGCAGGAGCGCGATTTTCAAATTCTTGTGCGCCGTCACAACGTCCTCGTGCACGCCGTCCAAATCCGAATCCATTGCCAACTTGAGCCGCTCGACTTCCAACTTGGCAGAATCGACCGCCGCCCGCGTGACGCCGCTGTCGAAGATGTTCCACGTCGCGCTGATACCTGCCGAGGCATCGGGCGTGATGTGCCACCGCCGCGACGCCGCATTTAAATCCGTGCCGACGTTCGCATTGACGTTGGGCAACCAGCCCGACTTCGCGCTTTCCACGTCCAGCTCGCCCTGTTCGATACGGAGCGCGTCCGCCTGCAAATCGGAACGATTTTCCTCCGCCGCCGTCAAGTAAGTTTCCACGTCGCCCAACTCAAAGTGCGTCTCGAAGTCCTCAACCGTCAAGCTCGCGATTGAATCCGTCGACATCAAGGCGGCTAAGTTCGTAAGCGCGACCTCGTAAGCGGCATGGGAACGGGCGGCTGTCTGTAGTGCGTTGCTCGTCTCGACTTGGGCGCGCAGTAAGTCTATCTTAGCCTTGGCTCCCGCGTCGAATTGCGCCGCTATCATTTTCTCGTGCTCGGATAAATTCTGTTCCGTCTCCAAATCGACCCGCGACGTCGCCAAATTTTCCAGCGCGTTGACGTATGCCGTCACCACTTGATAAATCAAATTGTCCTGCGCCTGCGCGAATTCCAACTTGGAAACCGTTATGCCCAGCTCGGCGGATTTTATTGCCGTCTCCAATCGCCCGCCCGAATACAGCGGCAACGACGCGCTTAAGCCCGTTGAGGCTCGCTCGGAGGCATCGACGCCCTCGGTCTTCGACGCATTAACCGAACCCGACGCGCTTATCGTTACGCCCTTGCGTCCCCGCGCAGATTTCAGCGACTCCTCAGCCACGCGTATCGCCTGCTCTGTCCGCTGAAGGCTCGGATTGTTTGACAGTGCCGCTTGAATCGCCTCGCGCACCGGCAACGCTTGCGCCGACGGCGTCAGCAACAACAACATTAGGATTGCCGTTAATATTTTTATCATCGCTACTCTCCTTGACAATCGGATTAGCCTTAGCCGCGCTTATCACGTCGTCGACCGTCAACCTGCGCGGAGTTTCGTCGACCGAAGCCGCAACCGTCGAGCTTGGAGCCTTTTCGTCGACCGAAGCCGTGACCGTCGAGCCGGGAGCCTTTTCGTCGACCGAAGCCGTGACCGTCGAGCTTGGAGCCTTTTCGTCGACCGAAGCCGTGACCGTCGAGCTTGGAGCTTTTCCGTCGACCGAAGCCGTGACCGTCGAGCTTGGAGCCTTTCCGTCAGCCGAATCCATGACCGTCGAGCTTGGAGCTTTTCCGTCGACCGAAGCCGCGACCGTCGAACTTGGAGCCTTTTCGTCGGGCGCAGATTTTTTATCGGATATGTCGACCTCGTTAAGCGTCTGCGAAAGTGCCGCCTGCGCCTTACGGAATTCCCGCAAGCCTTTGCCGAGGGCGCGTCCCACTTCCGGCAACTTGCTCGGTCCGAAGACTATCAGCCCCACAATCAATATCACTATGAACTCGCCCGCGCCTATTCCAAACATGATTAGCCTCCCAAAAATTTTTGCCATTATAACATGCGCGGGGCGTTATTCAAATATTTTTCAGGAAAATTTATTCGGCGGGCGCGGCGTGTGACAAATGCCACATTCTGGAGGGCAATTTAAATGCGCCTTGCAAATGCGGTTGCCGCTGTTGTATAATCGCACAAGACTTTAATCAATTTTATAAGGGGGAAACTCTAATGATTTACACCGTAACGTTCAATCCCGCGATTGACTACATCATTCGGCTCGGCAAGCTCACGACCGGCGCGATAAACCGCGTGACGTATGAGCAGGTGCTCGGCGGCGGCAAGGGCGTAAACGTCTCAATCGTGCTCGGCAACCTCGGACATAAGTCGACGGCGACGGGCTTCCTGGCGGGCTTCACGGGCGACGAGATTGTTCGCCAACTGCGCAACTTTAACGCTGCAGACGATTTCGTCAAGCTCGACGAGGGTTTCTCCCGCATTAACGTCAAGGTCAAAGCTGAAGTCGGCGGCGAAACCGAAATTAACGGTCAAGGTCCCAAAATCAGCGACGCCAAACGCGAGGAACTCTTCAAGAAGCTCGAACAGCTCGGCGCGGACGATACGCTTATCCTGTCCGGCTCCATACCCAACACGCTCCCCGACGACATGTACGAGCAGACGCTCAGCCGCATTCAGGGCAAAGGGATTCGTTTCGTCGTCGACGCGGAAAAGGGTCTTCTGCTCAAAGTCTTGAAATTCAATCCGTGGCTCATCAAACCCAATAATCACGAGCTGGGCGATATGTTTGGCGTCAAGCTCACGAGCGACGAGCAGATTGTCGAATACGCCAAGAAGCTCCAGGACAAGGGCGCGAGGAACGTTCTGATTTCGATGGCGGGCGACGGCGCGATATTCGTCCCCGAAGGCGGCGCGACGTTCTTTAAATCGGCGGCTCCCAAGGGCAAGCTGGTCAATTCGGTCGGCGCGGGCGATTCCATGGTTGCGGGCTTCGTTGCGGGCTACATTGAGAGCAACGGCGATTATGAACGCGCCTTCAAAATGGGCTTGTGCACCGGCTCGGCGTCGGCTTTCTCAGAAAATCTTGCCACGCGTCCCGAAGTAGAGGCTCTGCTCAAGACTCTTGCGTAACTCCTCCTTGCCAAAATAGACAAAGGCGGTGTTCCCTATGGCAACGAAAATCACAAATTACATATCCAAAAAATCTATCGCGCTCAACGTGCACCCGTCCGACAAAAACGAAGCGATTGATATGCTGGTCGATTTGCTCATGACGGCGGGCACAATCAAGGATAAATCCCTGGTCAAGCGCGACATCTTAAAGCGCGAGGCGCAAGGCTCCACGGGCTTGGCGAACGGCTTGGCAACTCCGCACGCGCAAAACAATGCCGTCAAAAAGCCGTCAATATCGGTTATCACGGTACCCGAAGGCGTCGAGTTCAATTCAATGGACGGCAAACCTGCGCGGTTGCTGATGTTGTTCGCGGCACCCGAAAAGGCTGACGATACCGCAATGACGAACATGGGGCGGTTGGCAGTCCTGCTAATGGACGACGAGTTTAAGGAAAACCTTATAAAGGCAACGTCGCCCGCCGAGATAATACGCATCATCGACGAAAAAGAAATTGCCCGCGCCAAAAGCGAAACGCCCGAACCCGACGTCTCCTCCAACACGAAGATTATCGCGGTTACGGCTTGCCCGACGGGTATATCTTCCTCGTTCATGGCTCGCGAATCGCTTAAGCAGTGCGCCGAGAAATTGGGCTTGAGTATCCGCGTTGAAGTTCACGGCGCGGCGGGCGTCTATCACGCGCTGTCCGACGAGGAGATTAAAAACGCCGACGTGGTTATCGTGGCGGCAAGCAAGCGAATCCCCATGAAGCGTTTCGACGGCAAGCCCATGATTCAGACGGCGGTCGGCACCGGCATTCGCAAGCCCGAACAACTTTTCAAGCGCATTAAGGAGGGGCAAGCTCAACCCTTCCAAGCCACAGAGGACGACGAAACCCTCGGCGAAAAACTCTTCAACAAGATTAAGAGCATTTTCTCATGAAGCCGATTAAAATCTTCCTGTTGGCGGCGATTACGGTTGCGCTGTTGCAAAGTGTAGCCTGCGCGGAAAACTCCGAGCGATTGGAGATTCTCAACGACACGGGGCGCAACATCAACGCCCTGTATATCGCGCCCGTCGGCAATACAAATTGGGGCAAGGACTTCGCGGCGGCGGCTCCCTTTGAAGTCTTCCAAAAGAAAATCCTCAAGTACAACCCCGCGATTCGCTACTACAAGCTAAAGATGACTTTGGACGACGGGCGGGAAATTGTTTGGGAAGGCGACAAGCAGATTGACTTTGCGGGCGCGAAGAAAATTATCCTCTACAGCGGCAAAAACGACGCCCTCAAGTATGCGATTTACCGCTCGCCCGTCGATAAGTCCAAACGTAAAAAATCGGCTGAGTCCGATTGATTATAACCGTCGGCTTCGGTCGGCGGCAGAATTCATTCATAATTTGTAAGGAGAAGTGCACTATGAGAGTTACTGATTTGCTCAAAAACGCAAGCATTGACCTCGGTGCCCACGTCAAGGACAAGCAGGACGCCATTTCGCACCTGGTTGACCTTATGGACAAGGGCGGCAACCTCAAGAACAAAGAGCAGTACAAAAAGGACGTCTTTGCTCGTGAGGCGTCGGGTACCACGGGTCTCGGCGACGGCATTGCTACGCCGCACGCCAAATCTTCCGGCGTTAAGGCTCCCGGTCTTGCCGCAATGACCATTCCCGAAGGTATCGACTTCGAGTCAATGGACGGCAACCCTGCGCGGCTTTTCTTCGCTATCGCGGCACCCGACGGCGGCAACGACGAACACTTGATGATTCTGTCCAAGCTCGCTACCATGGTTATGGATCCCGACTTCAAAGAGGCTCTCGTCAAGGCGACGACCAAGGAAGAATTCCTCAAGATTATCGACGACAAAGAGGACGGCAAGTTCCAGGCTCCCGCCGACTCCGCCAACGCCGCGCCCGCTCCGACTGCCGACCATATCCAAATCCTGGCGGTTACGGCTTGCCCGACGGGTATCGCGCATACGTTCATGGCGGCTGAAAGTTTGGAGCAACACGCCAAGAAACGCGGCATTTCCATTAAGGTCGAGACGAACGGCTCCGGTGGCGCGAAGAACGTTTTGACTGCCGAGGAAATCGCCAAGGCTGACGGCATTATCGTCGCGGCGGATAAAAACGTCGCAATGGCGCGTTTCGACGGCAAGAAGGTCGTTATCACCAAGGTTGCCGACGGTATCAACAAGGCTGACGAACTCATTGACCGCGCCCTCGGCGGCAATGCCCCCGTTTACCACGCGAAGGCGGGCGAATCTGCCGGTGACGGCGGCGGTGGCGGCGGCGAAAACGAAAGCATCGGTCGCCAAGTTTATAAGCACCTCATGAACGGCGTATCGCACATGTTGCCGTTCGTTATCGGCGGCGGTATCTTAATCGCTATCTCGTTCCTCATTGACGGTTTTGCCGTTGACTTGAACAGCTTGCCTGCCGAAGAGCGCAGTAAGTTCGGTTCGATAACTCCTGCCGCCGCAACGTTCATGGGCATTGGCGGCGCGTCCTTCGGATTTATGTTGCCTGTCCTCGCGGGCTTTATCTCCATGTCAATCGCCGACCGTCCCGGTTTGGCGGCGGGCTTCGTCGGCGGCGCACTCAGTGCCTCTAACGGCTCCGGCTTCCTCGGCGCGTTACTTGCGGGCTTCCTCGCGGGCTTTATCGTCAACTGGCTCAAAAAAGCTCTCAGCTTCTTCCCGCCCTCGCTCGAAGGTACCAAGCCCATTCTGTTCTATCCATTGCTTGGCGTCCTGATTATCGGCTTGATTTGTAACTTCGTTATCGGTCCGCCCGTCGCGGGTATCAACGAGGCTCTCAAGAACACGCTCAGCAACATGGATCCTTCCGCTAAACTTTTCATGGGCGCGGTTATCGGCGGCATGATGGCTGTCGATATGGGCGGTCCGCTCAACAAGGCGGCTTACGTCACAGGCGTCGGTCTCCTCGCGGACGGCAACTATTACGTCATTGCGGCGGCTATGGCGGGCGGCATGGTTCCCCCGATTGCCATTGCTATCGCTATCATCTTCTTCAAGAACAAATTCACGAAAAACGAGCAAAAGACGACAGCAACCAATGTGATAATGGGCCTCTCGTTCATATCCGAGGCCGCGATCCCATTCGCTGCGGGAGATCCGCTCCATGTCATACCCGCTTGCGTTGTCGGTTCAGCTTTGACAGGCGCATTGGTTATGCTCTTCGACTGCACCTTGATGGCTCCGCACGGCGGAATTTTTGTCGTACCGACGATTGGTAACCCGTTCGGCTACTTGGCGGCGATCGCTATAGGCTCGGTCGTCGGCGGCGTTATCCTCGGCTTTATCCGTAAACCCAGACCGCAAGATTGATAAAGCATTGTACCGAATAAAAACGGCGGCAGGCTCAAGGGCTTGTCGCCGAATTTTTTTGTCGCTCGAATAAGTATCGTCTTAGCTGTCGTCGCGTACCATGAGATATTCCACAGGCTTGCCCAAAATCTCAGAGAGCTTTGCCCAATCTTTTGCCGTGAAGTTTTTCTTGCCGTGCATTTTCTCGGAAACGGATTGATGAGATAAACCCAGAAGCTCCCCTAGTGCAGTGTACGTCAGCTTTTGATTGAATATTTCCTTCAGTAAATTTTCATAAGGAGATTTACCGCGATTCGTCGGCGTTGATTCCAAACCGTCGTCGCGTGCCAGGAGATACTCGGCAGGCTTGTCAAAAATCTCGACGAGCTTGGCAATGTCCTTATTCGTGAACTTCCGCACGCTGAGCATTTTGCGAGAAATGTTTGCTTGACTTATACTAAGGAGTTCAGCCAAGTTGCTGTATGAGATTTGTTGATTATCCATTTCTGTTCGCAAGTTCTTATACGGTGTATCACCGCGATTGTTCGTTGCAAAAACCATTCGAGCTTCGCCCGTGTGATGCTTGCCGTAGAACGGATTATTTTCCCCGCTTCGCGACGCCATTACCAACGGCTGACCGTCCTCGCGTTCAAACAGATATTCAGCAGGGAGCCCGAAAATTTCAACGAGTGTTGCAACGTCCTCTTCGCTGAACTGACGCAGGTCTCTCATTTTCATGGAAAGAGAAGGTTGCGACGTGCCCATACGTTTGGCAAGTTTCCCGTAAGAAAATTTCTGCTCAATCATTGCGTTCAGCAAATTCTTGTAAGGCGTATCGGCGCGTTTCGCGTCCGCCATTTTCACGCACGCCTCCGCCGGCAGATTCTTGCCGAACCAGTAATGGTTTTCGCCGCAAAGCCCGCTACCGCCTTCGCCGCCGTCGGTCAAGTTGTAACCGTTCGGAGATTTGCAATCGAAGTGGGCAATCCAAAAAACTTCGCGCTCGTCGAGTTCCGCTCTGCTTTCGCATTCTTCAACGACTTCACAAGAGAAATTTTCCGCGCCGTACTTGCGAATCGCATTGCCGATACGTGAATCTGCGACTGCATGTTCTCTGAAACGCACTTCGATTGAGCGCGTCGTCTGCCCGACGTAAGCCTTGCAGTTGAGGTTGTTCGTGAGCTTGTAAATGACGCCGTAGACTTCCATACTACCTCCGCCTTTCGTTGACAGCGCGGCGCGAGCGGGTTATAATCCATAAAGGAAAGGCTCTGCGCTTTGCTGTTGGTTGATTTTGACGAACTAATCATAGCACGCAGGGCTTTTCCCGTCAACAAAACGAAAACTGCAAAAAAATTTATCGGCTTTAAACATTCGGGGCATAGATGTTTCTGAGCTTCAATGGATGCACAGCGGTATAACGGCAACTTACGGGACGCTCGGAGAAACTTTGTTCGCAATCAGCGGCGTGAAAACTGCCGACGGGATTGACGTCGACAATACCAAAAAAACAGTGACGTTAAAAAGTGTAAACCGCAGTAACGGGGCTGAATCGGCAAGCCAAACAGAAGGCTGTTTTCTCGACAACAACAAAGCTCCGACCATTACTGCTCCGAAAGGAATTACTTATACGGCAGCTGTGAATCTCACAGTTGCCGAACCTGCTCTTGAATGGAAAATCGGCGGCACCACTACCACCCTAAGTGCGGACATCGGCGCAACTTACAACGTCGCAAATAATAAGGTCACGTTTGCCAAGCCAAAGAAAGGTGTTACTCAAGCCGTGTTGACAGGCATTAACAAAAACGCCGCACTTACTCTGCCGACTAATAAAGTCATCACATTAAGCGCGGACGTTCTCGACAGCAAAACTTCTCTCAAGTCCAATGCCGGCGATTATTCAATCAAGCTCACGGGCAATATGAACGGCAAAATTTTCTTCGGAACGAGCGGATCCGACGAAATCATTGCAGATGCAGACAACGCGGCAGTCAACGGCGGTGCAGGCAATGATATTTTTTCGATTAAAGGCGAAAATGTCACGGTAACGGGCGGAAAGGGCAATGACACCTTTAGGCTCCAAGAGGGCGCAACGTTAATTTACGGTTCCGGCGACGGCAAAGACTCCGTCAATTTCGTCGAAGGTCTCAAAATCAGTTTGAGCGGCTCTGCCGAAATCAAATCCATATCACAAAATGATTCGGATATTATTCTCGACTTCGGCAGAAATTCTTCCGTTACCGTCACCGACGCAGGAGAAATCGGAAGCTTTGAGTTGCTCGGCAAGAAACAAAATCTTACGGTCAATCCCCGCAAGTTCGCGCTCGTTGACGATTTGGCTTTCGATAAAGAAAAATCTCCCTCCGCAGTGACTATTTCGACGGACACGACGTTAAAGGAAATATTTATATTGAAGGTAATTCCAAAGCCAATACTGTACACCTTCATTTACGCCGACGGCGACGTCAAGGATTTTATCTACGGCTTCGACGATAACCCTCAAAGACTTTACGGCGACAACCTTCAAAATTAACGGCGACACTTATGTAATTAACAATTCCAAACTCAGTAAGAAATAGTTCCTTTGGTAAACAGCGGAAAGCCTTGGCGAAGAGCCGAGGCGTTTTTTTTCCAAAGTGCTCCGACTGTGCTATAATGCCGCCGAGGTGATTCACTTGATAAAAATTTTTTTTAAGCTTGTCTTGCTCGCGGGCTTTTTTGCAACGATGTTCTTTGCCTTCAATGCGGTAAAGACGATTGACGGTGCGGCGGCGGCAGGACAACCGCAATCGTTACGCGGCTCCGATAATCCGTCGGCAGTCGTAACCTACGGGCGCAAGGCAATGGCAACGACCATGGAGTTTGCCGCCCCGATACTGAAAAAATTCGGCATCGACGCGGGCGACAATTGGACGCAAGACAGCGACCCGATAACTCAACACATGGAAGACGCGGGCAAAGCCGTTGATGAGGCTTTCAAGAAAATTGGCAACTAAGGAGTGGTTCATTTGCTTAAAATTTCTCCGACGCTCGAAGAGTTTCAAGCCTTCGCGCAGAGTTCAAACCTTATCGCCGTCAGCGCGAATATAAACACCGATCTGGATACGCCCGTGTCTATTTTTTACAAGCTCGTCGACAAGGGGCGCGGCTTTATCCTCGAATCCGTCGATACCACGCAACAAGCCTTCGGGCGATTCTCTTTTATCGGCGCGGAGCCTTTCGTTGAGTTGCAAGTTTTCAAGTCCAAGCTCATGATTCGCGACGACGATTTGATGAAGTGCATCGACGGCGAACCCGTCAGCGCGATTAAAAAGTTCATGGCGCGTTACAAGCCCGCCGCCCTCGATAAAAACCTCCCGCTCGCCAACGGCGGCATGGTCGGCTATTTTAACTTTGAAGTCGCCGCAACGTTCGACAGGATTCGCGGGCTCGACCTCGGCGACGAGGAACTTTTGGGGCAATTCATGATTTGCCGCGTGCTTATCGTCCTCGACGCCCTTAAAAATTCTGCGCGGCTCATTTATCTTGCTGACGTTTCCGCGCAGGACAATATCCCCGAACTTTACGCCGAAATCGCCGCCCGCATGAATCAAATCGCTCGGAAAATCGCCGCCCCGCTTAACGTCTCCGCCCCCGTCGATAAAAATCCTCGCGAACCCGTCAATTTCATGGCTCGTTACGGCGACGCTCCGCCCGAAGTCCTTAACGCCATCGAACGCGCCAAGGAATACATTTTCGCCGGCGATATTTTCCAGGTCGTCCCCTCCAAGCAATTTCGCGCAAAAATTTCAAAGCCCGCCTTCCTGTTCTACCGCAAGCTCCGCCAAGTCAATCCGTCGCCCTACATGTTCTATCTGAACTTCGGCTCCGTGAAATTGGTTGGCGCGTCGCCCGAAATGCTCGTCAAAGTCGCGGGCAAAAAAGTTTATACCTACCCGATAGCCGGCACCCGTCGACGCGGAAAAGACTCCGACGAAGACTCAGCCCTCGCCGCCGAACTTAAAGCCGACATCAAGGAAAACGCCGAACACTCCATGCTGATTGACCTCGCCCGCAACGATTTGGGCAGAATCTGCGCGGCGGGCACCGTCAAGGTCGACAAACTCCGCGCCGTCGAATATTTCAGCCACGTTATGCATATGGTTTCGAGCGTGTCGGGCGTCTTGAGCGCGAACTTTACGCCCGTCGACGTGTTGAAGGCGACTTTCCCCGCCGGCACCGTCAGCGGCGCACCCAAGCTCCGCGCCATGGAAATTATTCACGAGCTGGAGCCTGTCCGTCGCAAGAGCTACGCGGGCACCGTCGGCTACATGGATTTTTGCGGCAATATGGATATGTGTATCACGCTCCGCACAATGCGGATTGAAAACGACGCCGACGCCGTGATTCAGACGGGCGCGGGCATTGTAGCCGATTCCGTCCCGCTTAACGAGTATCGCGAATTCCTTCAGAAGGCTAAGGCTCTGTTTGAGGTCGTCGAGGAGGTCGAGAACAATGATTCTCCTGCTTGATAATTACGATTCGTTTACTTACAACGTCTATCAACTGCTCAGCGAACTCGGCGCGACGGTCGAGGTCGTGCGCAACGATAAAATTTCCGTCGACGAGGTTAAAAATTATTCGGCGGTGATAATTTCCCCCGGTCCGGGCGTTCCGAGTGACGCGGGCATTTCCGAACAGTTAATCGCCGAGCTTAAGGGCACGTTGCCGATTTTGGGAATTTGCCTGGGACATCAAGCTATCGGCGAGGTGTTCGGCGGCAAGGTCGTCCGCGCCAAGGAAATCGTTCACGGCAAGACTTCACGGCTCAAGCACAACGGCAAGGGCATTTATCGCGGGCTGGAGCAGGGCGTTGAGGTCGGTCGCTATCATTCGCTGATTATCGAGCGCGAGACTCTGCCCGCTTGTTTGGAGGTCACGAGCGAGCTTGACGACGGAACGATTATGGGCGTCCGCCATAAAGCCTTCGACGTGGAGGGTATCCAATTCCACCCCGAATCAATCTTGACGCCCGAAGGCCGCCGCATGATGCAGAATTTCCTTAACGGCTTGACGCGGCATTAAATCGTCAACGCGCAAATAATTTCAAAATCGGTCGCGAGCCGATTTTTTTATTGCTTTGACGCCGTTTAAGCGATAAAATTGCGGCAAAAATTTCTTTACGATTGGGAGGTTCACATCATGAAGATTTTATTCGTATGTAGCGGGAATACGGGGCGGTCGCCCATGGCGCAATTCGTTATGCAAAAGCTGGTTGCCGACGCCGGCTTGTCCGACAAAATCAGCGTGGCGAGTGCCGCAAGCAAGCTCAACGCTTCGGGCGGTCTGCACGAGGGCATTGCCGCCAAACTCCGCGCCGAGAATATACCCTACGGCGAACACGCCGCCCACACCGTCACGAGCGAAGACTACGCGGCGAGCGATTTGATTGTTTGCATGGACGCGGGCAACGTCGAGCAGGTCAAGGCGATTGTCGGCGGCGATTCGGCGGGCAAAATTCAAATGCTCCTCGACAAAGACATTCCTTGGGACAAAAACGGTTTCGCCGTCACTTACGAAGACATTCTGCGCGGTTGCAAGGCTCTGCTTGAGAAAATCGCATGAACGCCGCCTATATCTCCAAGCTGATTCGCCCGTTCGTCCGCGACAACAAGCTCACTTATGACGACTTCGATAAAATTTTTGGCTTTCTGCCGCGCAAGGAGCAATATTCAATCGCCGACACCGTCCAGGACGATTTGAATATTGAGCTTGTCGACGAAATAGAGGAACTGCCGCAAGAGGACGCGCCCGTCGAAGATACCGCGCTCATTGTCCGCGAACCACGCGAAATACGAATGCCCAACAAATTGCTGATTCGCATGATTCAGGACGGCGACGAACAGGCGCGGCAAGACCTCTGCGTAAAAAATCGCGGGCTTGTCGATAAATTTGCCTTCAAGTATTGGAAGAAATTCCGAGACAAATTGGACTTGGAAGATTTGCTTCAAGAGGGCAATATCGGGCTGATTACCGCCGCCGAGCGATTTGACTTCAGCAAAAATACGGAGTTCAGCACCTACGCCACGTGGTGGATTGTGCAAAAAATTATGCGAGCCATTGCCGATACGGGGCTGGCAGTCCGCTTGCCCGTGTATCTTGTACAAAAAATCCTTAAGGCATCCGGGCTTGACAGACATTTTCAAACTCAGGATATAGAATTGCGGGAACGCCTTGAACTGATTGCGCGGGAAATGGACACGACCTCGGAGGAGATTCGGCGGCTGTTCAAGTTGCGCGACATATATTTTCGGCTGATTTCGTTGGATACGCCGGTCGGGGAAGAGAACGATACGCCGCTTGCAGACTTTATCCCCGATGAGCGGTCGACGCTTGAGGACGACGTTGAACTTGTAATTTTGCGTGAGCAAATCGATGACATTTTGAGCACTTTGACGGAACGCGAGCAAGACGTTTTAAAATTGCGATACGGTTTGGAGGACGGCAAAGAGCGAACGCTTGAGGAGGTTGGCAAAATTTTCAATGTGACCCGCGAGCGGATACGGCAAATCGAGGCAAAGGCGTTGCGGAAACTCCGTCACCCCGCCCGGTCTAAAAAGCTCCGTGACTTTCTGGATTGAGGAGGCGAGGCTTTGACTGAGCTTATCTCAAGGCGACTGCGCGAAAAATTTGCGAGCCTGCCGTTCGAAAAGAATTCAATCGTCGTGCTGAAGGGCATACCGCCGAGCTTTGTCGACGAAAACTTATCGGCGGATTTGGATTCGGCAAAGGACAACCCGTTGAATTATTTCATGCGCCTGACGAACGACGGGCGGCGATTTATCACGCACGAGGAGTTTCTCTTGCTGAAACCGTTCCTCCTCACGCAACACGACACGATTTATCTGCTGAACAATAACCTGTTCATGGAGCAATACCCGATTGAGGCGGTGTTCGGCGAAGAGACGCGGGCAAAATTGCTTGAACACTTTACGGAGCCGGAAGACACCCTCGACGAACCCGAAGCGGAAAATCTCGGCAGTGTCGCAAAGTTGATTGAGCTGTTCGTCGGGTTGAAAGCTTGCGGCGATTATCTTGTCGGCGTGTACAATGACGAAGCCGCTTTGAACGAGCCTAAGATTAGCGTCGTGAATTTGTTCGAGCCTGCCGATACCGAGCTTGTGGAAATTGATTCGGACTCCGCGCAGATTTTTATCGATTTGCAGGAGGAAACGGACTTCGTCGCGCTGATTCGGCAAGTTATGTTCAATCCGCCCGGCAAGCTCTTTGTGCGGACGCAAAATTATATCGGCGATAAGTCGCGGCTCAATGAACGCTTGAAAATTCTCCGCCAATATTTACCCGCGCAGATTTACCGCGTGCGCCCCGAAGAATTTAAACGCGGCTTTGAACATCGCGACGCCTACAACGAAATTCTGAAACGCCATTGGGGCTACGACAGCTTCAGGAACTTTACCGTCTACGACCTGCAAAAATTGAACGGCGGCGTCAAAAGCACGTTTAAAGTCTCGCAGGAGCAAATCATTTCGGACATCGTTCAACAGGTCGAGCTTTGCATGGAAAATGAAAACTTTCGCGACGTGTTCGTAACGGCACCGACGGGCGCGGGTAAATCCGTCATCTTCCAAATCCCCGCGATTTACCTCGCCGAACGATACAAATTGCTGACGATAGTAATTTCGCCGCTAATCGGGCTAATGACCGACCAAGTAAAAAATTTGGAGCTGAAAAATTATCGGCAGGCGGAAACGATAAACTCCGACATATCGCCGATACTCAAAGAGCAAATCATCGAGCGCGTGGCGGCGGGCGAATGCAATATCCTGTACCTGTCGCCCGAAACGCTTTTGGGGCGCAGTGAACTTGAACAGCTTATCGGCGAGCGGACGGTCGGGCTGATTGTCATAGACGAGGCGCATATCGTCACGACGTGGGGCAAGCAGTTTCGCCCCGATTATTGGTTCTTGGGCGACCACATCAGGAAGTTGCGCAAGAGGAATCCGTTTGTTATCGCGACCTTCACGGCGACGGCGATTTATCACGGCGCGGAGGACATGTACGACGACACGATTGACAGCCTGCACCTTCGCACGCCGATAACTTATCTGGGCTACGTCCGGCGCGACAACATCGACATTGTTATCGACAAGAAACCCCTCGATAAGGGCGAGCGCGCCGAATACGAATTCGCCAAGCTTATCGATATTGAAAATGCCATCAAGCGGGCGAACATCTTGGGCAAGAAGACGCTGATTTATTTTCCCGAAGTCAAGCTTATCGAACAGGCGAAGTACATTTTGCAGAATCGGAACAGTTTTGACGGCGTGGCGATTTATCACGGGCGGCTTGCCAAGGACGATAAGCGCGAGAGCTACGAAAAATTTTACAACGGCGAGAAACCCGTCATGTTGGCGACAAAGGCGTTCGGCATGGGCATAGACATTAACGACATCGAAATTGTCATGCACTACGCGCCGACCGGCAACGTTTGCGATTATGTTCAGGAGTTGGGGCGTGCGGCGCGGTTGAAAAATCTGCGCGGCGTGGCGTATTATCACTACGACAAGAGCGATTTTAAGTATATCAAGCGGTTGCACGGGCTTTCGGCGATTAGGAATTATCAGCTGGTGGCGGTGGCTAAGAAAATTTATGAGCTGTACCGTTTCAAGCCGAAGAATAATTTTCTTTTGGACGCGGAGAATTTTGCTTACATCTTCGACCGCTACGCCGACGAGGCGACAGCCGTCAACAAAGTCAAGACCGCACTTCTGATTATCCAAAAAGACTTCGAGGCGCAATTCGGCTTTTCGCCGCTGACGGTTCGACCGATACCGTTATTCGCGACGGGCTTTTTCGTGATAAATCCCGCGACGCAGAAAAATCTCCGCCGAGACTACGGCAACTGCTTCAAGGAAATTGAACACGCCCTGCACGTTTGCCGAGTCAACCTGCAAGCGATTTGGGATAGAAAATTCCGCGACCGCTCCTTTCCGCAGTTCAAATATCTGCTTTACACCAAGAGCGACGAGCTGAGCTTTAACAGCAATTATCCGATTAAGCCCGCGTTGTGCGTCGAGATAATCTTTGCCGGCGACTTCCGCGCAGGTTTCGATAATCTGTTCGGGCAATTCAAGGCAGCGGTCATGCGTTCGGTCAAAGACAGCAAATATATTTCCGTCGACGATTTGATTGGCGGCATGAGCGTTTCCAAATATCGGGCGCGGAATATCTGCGAGGTTTTAATCGCGTCGATGAACACTTACAGGAAGAATTTCAACAGCAAGGCGCAAGCCCTGTTCGCGGAAAGAACCATGCCCAACGGCAAGATTTATTACCGATTCAACACGGCTATAAGATTTTATTTCGCGTGGGTCGAAAAGATTTTTGACAGGATAATCGCCGAAACGCACGACGGGCAACTTTACATCACTGACACGGCGGGCAAGGCGGCTAAGGAAATTAACACGGTGCTGGGCATTTTGGAGGCGTTGGACGTGCTGAGCTTCAACATGACGGGCGGCGCGAACAGCCAACTTTATATCCACATCAATCAGATACGCAACTTGAAAAATATAATCGACGCGGGCGGTCACTACTCGAACAGAATTTTGGAGTCGGTGGCACGTCGGCATAAAATATCGGTCGAGACGCTGACTTACATTTACGAGGGCGACTTCGACAACGCGGCGATTTGGGACTTGCTGGAGGATTATTTCCTCGGCAGGAAAATTATTTGACGGCAAGAAATAATCGGCGGAGGTGATTGCATGAAGGAACGAATTCATAAGGACGTGGTGATAATCGGCGCGGGCATGGCGGGCTTGACGGCGGCTCTTTACTGCGGGCGCATGAATCTCGACACGCTGGTTTTGGAAAACGGGATAATCGGCGGGCAAATCGCAAATGCCGTCGCGATTGAAAATTATCCCGGCTTCGAGAGCGTCAACGGCGGCGATTTGATTTCGACGGTTCAACGGCAGGCTGAAAATTTCGGCGCGACGATTGACGAATTCGACGAGATTGAACGCGTGACGCTCAAGACTTCGCCTAAGCTCATCGAGACGCAGGAGAAAATCTACGAGGCTGACGCCGTGATAATCGCGAGCGGCATGAATCGGCGCAAGTTGCCGTTGCCGGAGGAAAAAAAGTTCGCGGGGCGCGGCGTGCACTATTGCGAGCTGTGCGACGGTCACGCCTACGACGGCAAGATAATCGCGGTGGCGGGCGGCGGCAATGCGGCTGTCGACGCGGCGAATTTCTTAACCAAATACGCGAGCAAACTTTATCTGATTCACCGTTCGGAGTTGCGTGCCGACGAATTTTCACAACGACGCCTGCGCGGCAACGACAAAGTTACAATCCTGTTGCAGACGGAGATAAAGGCTCTGCGCGGCGATAAGCGTTTGGAAAGCGTCGAAGTCCTCGATAAAAAATCGGGCGAGACCAAAACTTTGGCGGTCGACGGGATATTTGTAAACATCGGGGTCGAGCCGAACACCGCGCTGTTCAAAGACGAGCTTAAGCTTACGGCGAGCGGGCGGATACCGGCGGGCGAGGATTGTCGGACGGAAATATCGGGCGTCTTCGCGGCGGGCGACGTGCGCGAGAAAGAATTCCGCCAACTGACGACGGCAGCCTCCGACGGCACGACAGCCGCGCTGGTGGCGGAAAAATATCTGGCAAAGTTGAGGTAAATATAATGGTCAAAGTCTATACGATTCAAAGCTGCCCGTGGTGCCACAAAGTCAAGCGTTACCTTAAATCCAAAGACGTTGAGTTTGAGGAATTGGACATCGAAAAGGACGCCGCCGCCCGCGAGGCTTGCAAAAAATTGACGGGCATGGATTGGGCGGTACCCGTCACGACGATTGACGGCGAGCATTACGTTATCGACTTCGACAAAGAGGCTTTGGACGATTTGCTGTGTCTTTGATACGTCGGACAAACGCGACAAAGTTTTGAAAGGCGGATTATCGAGCACAAACGCGACAGCAAAAAAAGTAAATTCGGCATTGACACGGCGATTCGCAAATACGGTTGGGACAATTTCACGACGGAAGTTATCGAAGTGTGTCCCGTCGAACAACTTAACGAGCGCGAATTTTTTGGATTCGTGAACTTAAAAGCAAGGCACCTTACGGCTAAAATTTGAACGACGGCGGTGACGGCTGTACCGGTTTTGTGGCAGAAACCTTGGCAAAACTTTCTGCGAAACACAAAGGCGTTAAAAAATCTCCATATAAAATTTTAGTTGCCGAAATTGACGCACGTCATCTTTCTTATTTTCGTCTTGCAAAAATTTTTGATGTTGCTCCGCAAAATATTTCCCGTAAGATGCTTGGGCAAAGAAATTTTACTGAAAGCGACAAAGCAAAGCTTGTGGAAATTTTTGGCAAGCCTATCGAATATTTAATGTTTAAGGAGGAAATTTTATGTTGAAAGTATTTAGTTTCGAGTCATGCCCGTGGTGCAACAAATTGAAACGTTACCTTGATTCACGCGGCGTGGAGTACGAAGTGCGCGACATAGAGCTGGACGAAGAGGCGGCTAAGGAATGCCTGCAAATTTCGGGCGATTTGACGGTGCCCGTCACGACGATCGACGGCAAAAATTACGTCCTCGGCTTCGACAAGCGCAAGATTGATGAGCTGTTGGCGACGGCTTAAGGAGGCATTGCAATGAGCGTTTACGACTTCATGGCTAAGACCAAGCGCGGCGAGGATAAGTCTTTGGGCGACTACAAGGGCAAGGTTCTGCTTATCGTCAACACGGCGAGCAAATGCGGCTTCACGCCCCAATTCGCGGAGCTTCAAAAGCTTTACGACGCGTATAAGGATAAGGGGCTTGAGATTTTGGGTTTCCCGTGCAATCAATTCGCGGGTCAGGAGCCGGGCACCAACGACGAGGTTCAGCAGTTCTGCAAGCTCAACTACGGCGTGACGTTCCCGATATTCGCCAAGGGCGACGTGCGCGGCGACAATGCTCAGCCGTTGTTCAAGTACCTCACCGCGCAGAAAAAGTTCGAGGGCTTCGACATGAATCACCCCGTAGCCGCTCCGCTTCTTGACGCCCTGCAGAAGAATTTCCCCGAATACTTGGAGGGCGACGGCATTAAATGGAACTTCACGAAGTTTTTGGTTGACCGCGAGGGCAATGTGGTTGCGCGTTTCGAGCCGACGACAACGCCCGCGTCCATAGCCAAGGATATTGAGGCTCTGCTCTGATAATTTTCGGCAACAAAAAAGCTCCCGTCAAAAAATCGACGGGAGTAATTTTTATGTGCCGCCGAACACAGACATTGCGCGGCGCGGCGGCTTCCAAAGTCGTAACGATTCAGCGCGACAACTGTTCCCCCGCTTTTAAAGCGGGTTGCCGCCATTCAGACATGTTGTCGGGCAAATTGAACAAGCGCAGAATTTTGTTGACGATGTGATTTATTTGCGCGTTCAAATCGGGCGGCGTGTTGTAAAAGGTCATGACGGGCGGCATAATGACGGCTCCGCAATCGGCAAGCTCCTTCATGTTGCGCAGGTGAATTCGGCTGAAGGGCATTTCGCGAGGCACGAGCAACAGCTTGCGGCTTTCCTTAATGCAAACGTCCGCCGCCCTGAGCAGGAGGTTTTCGCAGTAGCCCGCCGCGATACCCGCCAAAGTCTTCATGGTGCACGGAACGACAATCATGCCGTCGACGAGGAAACTGCCGCTTGCAATGGAGGCGTCCATCTGATTCACATCGTAGACGCAATCGGCGAGGCGGCGAATCTCAAAAATATCAAAATTGGTTTCGTCACGGATTGTAAGCTCCGCGCCCTCGGTTATGATTAAGTGCGTCTCGACCGAATCAAGCTCTTTGAGTCGGCGCAACAATTCGACGGCTATCACGACGCCGCTCGCGCCCGTCATTCCGATAATCAATCGCATAATGGTTGGCTCCTTTCGTAACCTCGCGGCGTAATCATGAAGCCCGCCTTAACGTAAGTTTGGGAATTTCCGATAATCACGAGGGAAAACATGTTGACTTCCTCGCGGGTAAAATTTTCCAGCGTGGAGAGGATTTTGGATTCGCCGGGGCGTCCCGCGTTCGTCACAATGCCGACGGGCGTATCTTTATCGCGGAACTCCAGCAAAATCGTTTGAACTTCGGCAAGCTGAGTGGTGCGGCGTTTGCTTTTGGGGTTATAAAGGGCGATAACGAAATCGCCTTCCGCCGCCGAGCGCACGCGCCTGGTTATGCGCTCCCACGGCGTCATAAGGTCACTTAAGCTTATAATTGCAAAATCATGCATGAGAGGCGCACCGAGCACAGCCGCAGCCGCGTTGACTGCCGAGACGCCCGCGATAACTTCAAATTGCGGACGTTGAGTTTCGGGCAAATCCAAAAGCATATCGACGACAAGCCCCGCCATACCGTAGACGCCCGCGTCGCCGGAGGACACAACCGCAACATTGCGCCCCGCCAGAGCCTCTTCAATCGCCAGTTGCGAACGTTCGACTTCCTGTCGCATAGCTCGCCCGATTATTTTTTTGCCGCCGAGGATATTTTCAATGAGCTTGATATAAGTGTTGTAGCCCGCCACGACCTCGGCTTGTTCAATCGCACGGCGAGCTTTGGGCGTCATTTCGTCGAGTCCGCCCGGTCCGAGTCCGACGACCGAAATTTTATTCATTCCTCAATCCTCATTCCCAATTCCTAATCGTATACGAGTTTCCGCGCCCCGACGAATCGCGGTTTCCAATATACATTGTCGAGGCTGTCGATTCGCACGCCGTGGCTTGACGCGTGGAGGAAATTCCCTTCGCCGACGTATATGCCGCAATGCGAGACGCCTTCCATATAAGTTGTAAAAAAGACCAAATCGCCCGCCGTCAGCTGATTGGTTTTAGCCGCCTTGCCGAGGTTATATTGTTCGTCGGCGAGCCGGGGAATGGTCAGCCCGTTTTGCTTAAAAACATATTGAACGAGTCCGGAACAGTCAAAGCCGTCGGGGGTGGTGCCGCCGAAAACGTAGGGCGTGCCCAGATAGCGTTCGGCGGTCGTGACGATAGCCTCGCCTTGACTGCTACTGATAAAAGTTTTGCCAAGCGGAACGAGCGTCGGGTTTTTACTCGTGTCCACGTAGGCTGTAGTGACTTTCGGCGCGGGGAGGTTGCGCCCCTTTTTTTCCTTAGCCTTCTTGAGCGCACGCCACGTTACGTTTGTGACGACGCCCGTCACGGTGATATTGTTATCTTGTTGGAAGGCGGCGACGGCGCGTTCGGTTTCGTTGCCGAAGACCCCGTCCAGCTCGGTTATGTCGTAGCCGATAAGGTAGAGTTTCTTCTGCAAGGTAAGAACGTCACTGCCGCGAGAGTTCCGCGCCAAAGTCGGCGATGCAAAGGTCGTTGCGCCGCTAAGCAATGTTATCAATGCGGCGGCTATTGCTACTTTGAACTTCAAAAGCTTCAGCCTCCTGATTAGGGAACAGGAATTAGGGAGTAGGGAGTAGCAAAAACCTGGCTCCCAATACCTATTCCCTGTTCCCTAGACGAATTTAAATGAAAACCTCTGGCGCGGCTTGAGGTAGCCTGCCAAAAAAGTTTCCTCGTCGAGGATATGCGCCGCGATATTTACGCGCCCGTCGGCAGGGAGCACATCCTGAACGATTTGGACTTCGCCGGCGTAACGCCCGAAGTTTTCATTGTCAATGGTGACATCGCCGAAACTGCGTTCAATGGGCAGGCTGGCGGGGGGGATATTGCCTTCGACCTCCTTATAGTATTGACGACCTTCGACCGCACGAATCACCGATTTGGCGACATCTGCGCGGCGCGTGAACTTTTTGCTTAAAATCTCAACGGAGGTTAAATCCTCGCTGAGCAAATGGGCTTGAAAAATCATTTCGTCGCTCTGAATGGCGGCAACGGCTTGAAGTTCCTCCTGCGTGGGGGCACCGTCGCCGATTATGATAAAGTCGACGCCCAAAGCCGCCAAAAATCTGGCGGACAAATCGGTAGAAAAAATCCTGCAGTCTTCAAGCGTGGGCAGTCCCTCGCGCAGAGGCAGACGACGTTTGCCGTCTCTGCTTTGCACAAACGCCCCGACCGGTATGCCGAAGTCGTGCAGGATACGATTTTGGTTGTCGAAATAATAAGTCTCCAGCCCCGTGTGAGGGTGCGGGTAAAAGTTGTGCAGGGCGGCGATATTGTCAAAGTTGGCGTTGAGTTCGTCTAAAGTATTCAGAAAATCTTCAGTAACGGTGGAGGCGTTGAGCTGAATTTTTCTGGCGTGACTAATCTCGGCGACTTGTTGAGGAGTAAAGCCGTCGTCGAGGCGCAGGGTTATGCCGTCGATGTCGTATTGGGCAAAGTTATCGGCGTTTACGTCGAGGATAACCTCAAAGCCGCTTATGGAGGCGGTGGTCAAAATGTCGGTGAAGTCGTCGAGGAAAGTTTCGGTGTCGGTAGTTTCGGGAATCTGCGCGGAGGTAAACAGGCGTTTGAAGCCCATAGCCGCCGCCGTCTCGATTAGGGCAAGGTTGTCCTCGCCGGCGTAATCAAGCCCCGCGTAAATCGATATTCCGTTCTGCATAACAAAATCTCCTTTGCTATTTAGAGCCGAGCAGCTCGTTTATTCGTTTGGCGCGGTCGCGGAGCTTGTCGTTGGTCGCCTGAACGCAAACCATCAAGTTGCCGCGCACCTTGCCGATTTTAATCATAGCCGCAGTAGTCAGCATATTGAGCACCATTTTGGTAGCGGTACCCGCCTTCATGCGCGTTGAACCCGTCAGAGCCTCCGCGCCGGTCACGGGCGTTATCGCAATGTCGACGGCTTGAGCGAGGGCGGAATTTTCGACGCAGGAAACGCCCACGGTCACCGCGCCGATTTTTTTTGCAAAGGCGACGCCGCCCAAAACGTAAGGCGTCCTGCCCGAAGCGGTAATGCCGACCAAAACGTCCTCCGCGCAGAATCGGCGAGCCGTCAAGTCTTGTTCGGCAAGCTGTCGATTATCCTCCGCGCCTTCGACGGCTTTAAACATTGCGCCTTCGCCGCCCGCTATCAAGCCTTGAACCATATTGAACGGCACGCCGAAGGTAGGCGGACACTCCGAGGCGTCCAAAACTCCGAGCCGCCCCGAAGTCCCCGCGCCTATGTAAAACAATCTGCCGCCGCGTTTGAAGCTTTCGGCAATGGCGTCAACGGCACGCGCCACGTCGGGCAAGGTGCGTTCGACAGCCGCCGCGATTTTTTTATCCTCGTCGTTGATGAGCTTGACCATTTCAAGGGTCGTGCATTCGTCTATGTGAGCCGTCGCGGGATTGATTTTCTCCGTCGTCAGCTCCGAAAAATTTTCCATAAAATTACCTCACGGAATAAAAATCAAGTCGGCAACTTCGGGGTTGCCCTCGGCAATATCGGTTTTGAAGCGGTGAATCGGCGCGAAAACGGGCGCACCCTTCAAGCGCAACTTAAAGCGAAAAAGCGTATTGTCATTGGAGCCGAGAACGGGGATACGCGTCAAAACGTAATTATCGGCGTCGTTGGCGGCAAGCCCGTAGTCCTCAATGAAACCTGCGCGGAAGCCGACCTCCTTGGAAGTTTCCTCGGCGGCGACGGTGTATTTGCCGTCGGGGTAGGCAATGAACTTGGCGGGCTTCTTGAGTGCCCATTCAATCGCCTGTTTGGAGCCGTAAATCTCATTCCAAAGCTTATCGCCGCGCAGAGTGGTCAAATCCTTATAGCTCATGGTGTGGCTTTCAAAATCCATGTAGCCGCCCGCCTGCAAGGCGCGAACCAAATCCCACGTCAGGTAGTCGTTCATGCCGATATGATTCGTCACAAGGAAAACGGTCGCCCGCATGTTATACTTTTGCAGAATCGGGAAGACGTTCGTATAAATGTCGGCGTGTCCGTCGTCGAAGGTCAGCACAATCGGGTTGCTCGGCAAGTCCTTGCCCTTATCCCAGGCGTCAAGCAAATCGTCGGGCGATATGACGTGGTAGCCGTTATCGAACAGAAATTTAATCTGCGCCTCGAAGTCGGCAACCTTGAGCGTCGTCGGATTATCGTCGCTATCATTCACGCGGTGATATATCAAAATCGGCACGTTATCGGCGTCGCGTTGGAAGAGCCAGAAAATGAATCCTGCCGTCGCCAACGCGATCACCAGCATCGTCAGTAAGAATTTCTTCATGGGCAGGCACTCCTGTTTCTGAAAATCTTTTCATTGAAATTTCATAGTCTTTGGGGTAATATATATCAAGCGGCGGGCGTTGTCAATTAGGAATTGGGATTGAGGAATGGGGAATTTTTTTGAAACGTTACGATCACGGCGGACAGGTTTACGACGCGGCGGGCAAAGCGGAGGCTTGGCTCGACTTCAGCGCGAATATCAATCCTTTGGGCTTATCGGAACGGATTTTGCAAACGTTGACGGAAAATCTGCGCGGTATCGTCAATTACCCCGACCCCAATGCCGCCGAGCTTAAACGCGCAATTTCCCGACGCTACGGCGTGCCCGAACGGAATTTGATTCTGCTCAACGGCGCGGCGGAGTTCTTTTACCTCTACCTCAACGCCACGCGCCCCAATCGCGTCGTTATCCCTGTGCCGAGTTTCAGCGAATACGAACGGGCGGCAAGGGCGGCGGGTTGCGACGTTAAACTTGTCGTCACGAACGCGGCGGATAACTTTGCCCTCGATGTCGAAAGCCTCCGCGCAGATTTGACGCCCTCAGATTGCCTGATAATCGGTCGCCCCAATAATCCGACGGGCAATTTAATCGCGCCCGAAGACATTTTGCGGCTCGCCGAAGTCTCAAGCGTCCTCGTCGACGAATCGTTTATCGATTTCCTAAGCGTCGAATCGGTCAGAGCGTTTGCGTCGGAGCGAATCGCGGTGGTGCAGTCGCTTACGAAAATCTTCGCGATACCGGGCTTGCGGCTGGGCTTCGCGACGGTCGCGGAAACTTTGGCGCGGCGATTGAACTTGAGCAAGGACGTCTGGAACGTGAATTTTTTGGCGCAAAAGGCGGGCGCGGCGGCTCTTGCCGATGAAGACTTCCTGCGACGGACGCGGGCTTGGCTTGAGGTCGAACGGAGCTTTTTCGTCGAACGGCTGAAGAATCTGCGCGGAGTCGAAGTTTTCCCGCCGACGGCGAATTTCGTACTGTTGCGCCACGCACGCGCTACTGAACTTTTAAACGGCTTGCGGCGAGAGGGCATTTTGCTTAGGAGTTGCGCGAACTTCGCGGGGCTGGACGAAACTTATCTGCGGTCGGCAATACGCTCGCGGGCAGAAAATCTCCGCCTGCTTGACACATTGGAAAAACTTTTAAGCCGGAATATCGGCGCGGCGAGGCGGCTTCCAAAGTCGTAACGTATTCGGCGCGAACATTGGATGCAACGTCACGTTGCCGGCGATTCGTTCGCGGGAGGAGAATGTCTGCCTGCTTGACACATTGGAAAAACTTTTGGAGGATTGACTATGATTCATGTTTGCTTCGGCTTGCACGACGCCGACGGTCGCTATTCCAAATTCGCGGGCGCGGCTATGGCTTCCATCTTTGAAAATTGTAACACCCCCCCCGTCAACCTTTATCCACATCCTGTGCGACAATACGTTAACCGCCGCCAACCGCGACAAGTTCAATCAACTGGCGGGTCGCTGCGGGCAACGCGTGAGCTTCCACAACGTCGAGGAAATCTGCGCGGACGAGATAACTTTTCTGCGCGAACGCCTTGCCGATAAGATTAAGTCGCGGTTCAGCGTCGGCGCGTTCTATCGCCTGCTGGTCAAGAAGATTTTTGGCGCGGGCAAAATGATTTACCTCGACGCGGACATTATCGTCAACCTCGACCTTGCCGAGCTGTGGCGTCACGATTTGAGCAACTTCCCGCTGGCAGCCGTCCCCGAAATTTCCGCAACGCACGGGCAAATGATCACCGATAAATTTCTGCTCAAGACGGGGCGCGTCAAGGCGGAGGATTATTTTTGTTCGGGCGTCATGATGTTTAACCTAGACAAGCTCGGCGAAACGTTTTTCCGCGACGGCGTGCAGTTCCTTGCCGATAATCCCGCTTGCGAATCCGTTGACCAGGACATTCTGAACGCCTTCTTTGCCGCCGATTATCTTAAGCTGGAGCAGAAATTTGATTCGTTCGTGCCGGCGGAGCGCAATTTGGGCTTGAACGTCGGGCAGAAGATTTACCACTACGCGGGCAACAGCGTCGGGCTGAATCTCGGCGACCCGCACGACAAATTGTGGTTGGATAACTTCGAGCTGACGCCGTGGTTCAATTTGGACGCGCTGAACAATTTATGCGGCGAGCTTGATAATGCCGTCGACCAAACCCTTCAGCTGACGCAGTGGCTCATGCGGATTTACGCCGAGCGGCAACGCGCCTTTGCCATTGAGCCGAGCAGCGTGGCGTTTATCAAGCCGCTTTTCGGGATTCGCGACGGCGAACAGATAATCGGGTTGCGCGACGAAAATTCGCTGAACGAGCTGGTATCGAAAATGCACGAGCAACGCGGGCGGACGACGTTTTTTATCTTCGTGCCGCAATATGCGCTACTCAAGCAGGAACTGATTCGCCTCGGCTTTCGGGAATTTGACGACTTCGCGGACGGGTTGTTGTTCGTGACGCAGGGGCAATATCGACGACCGCGTCCGTCATGGAATTTTATCAGGGCATTATGAAAAAAATTTTTAATTTATCAACTCGTGAGGGCTTCGGGCAATTCGTGAGCGTCGCGGGCATTTGCGTAAATATTTTGCTCGGCGGCGTCAAGTTGGCGGTCGGGTTGCTAAGCGGCGCGATTTCCGTTGTTGCCGACGCCTTCAACAACATTTCCGACATCGGAACCTCGGCGATTATGCTTGCGGGCTTCAAGATTGCCGCCAAACCTGCCGACGAGGAACACCCCTTCGGGCACGGGCGGGCGGAATACTTGGCGGGGCTGTTCATAGCGGCAGCGATGATTTTCGTAGGCGGCGAATTGCTTTACTCCTCCGTCCGAAAGATTATCGCGCCCGAAGATTTGAACGTCGACCGAATCACCTTGCTGATTATGGGCTTATCGGTCGCGGCTAAATTTTTTTTGGGCTTATTCTATCGATACGCGGCGCGGAAGATTCACTCGGAGGCGATTGGCGCGGCGGCTCTCGACAGCTTCACCGACTGCCTCGCCACGAGCGTCGTTATCGTTTCAATCGTCACGTGGATAAATTTCGGCGTGAACATTGACGGCGGCGCGGGCGTTTTCATATCGGCGTTTATCCTGCGCGGCGGCTTTGCCTCGCTTAGGGAAATTTTAAATCCCTTGCTCGGCGAAAGAGCCAATCAAGAACTGATTGACGGCATAAAAAAAACGGTCACCGACGCGCCCGAAGTGTTGGGCGTCCACGACCTGATTGTTCACAGCTACGGCGCAAGCAGGATTTTTGTCTCGATGCATGTGGAAATGCCCGCGACGTTGGGGCTTTTGGAGGCGCACGAGATTATTGACCGTTTGGAGCGCAAACTTCAATCGACGTTCCAAATTTCCGTGACGCTCCACGTTGACCCTGTGGTTATCGGCGATGAGGCTTTTGACGAACACCGCGAGCTTGCCGAAAAAATTTTGGCGGATATTGATTCGCGGCTGTCGCTCCACGATTTCCGAATTGTGCCTTACAAATCGGGCAGGAAATTGATTTTCGACGTGGCGGTTCCGTGGAATTTTTTAATGAATGACCGCGAGCTTCGCAAGGAATTTCAGCGGCGATTGATCGCGCTTCATTCGGACGACCGCGCCGTCATACACCTCGACCACCAATATTGCTGATTCCCGCGTCAAATCCGTTGACGTAGGGAATTTTTTGATTATATTATACGCAATTGAAGTTCAGCCTTTTGATGATTGAATTTAAGAGGAGTGATTTAAAATGCCGAATCAGAGGGAGCGGCAACTGCTGATTGAAAACTTTCAAGACTCGTTGCGATTGGTGCGCCACTTGATGAATTTCGGGGTGGAGAAATTCGCCGAGGCGATAGGCGTGACGCGCCAAACCGTCAACAACATGGAAACAAAGAAAAGCCGCATGTCGCCGACGCAATACATAGCGATAGCCGCGTTGACGGACAGTTACTTCGCGCAAAACCCCGAACGCTTCACGGCACTCAAGGCGATACTCGACGGCGAAGGAAAGGAATATAAAACCGCCTTCCGCGACGATTCGTTGATTAAGCGTTGGTTCGAGGGAATAATTTACTTTGACGACGCAACGAAACCCGACGGGCTTGCCGATTTGGTGCGGGAGTACAAGCTTATCCTGGACGCGGAGCTTTTGACGGCAGACGACGCGCCGGAATTCGCCAAAGCCTTCACGGAGGCATTGCTCGACGAACACGACAAAGTTATCGTCCCGTTTCGCTCGATTGAGGCACTCGGCGCGAATGCTTATCAGGCAAAGAAAATCCTCAACCGAATGTACGAAGCGGACGTCCTGCAAATTCACGGCGAAAAAACCGACCCCGACTTCCGCGACACGGTTATTGAGGTCTTTAAGCGTTTCCGCAACGTCTACCGCCTTTGCCTGCTCACGTCCGACGAAAACCTTGCGCAAGAAATTCTGCAACTCAACGACTCCGCCGAGGAAAGCGACTTTGAAACGTCCGCCGTCTGCTTAGAGGAGGGCAAGGTCAAATTTTACGAACGCCTCAAAGATACCGAACTCAATGAGGACGATTTGGAAAGTTGGGAGGAGCTGTAAGGGGGGCATTCGGTCGTGAGTCCGATGGAGTTTTTGGAGCTGTGCGTCAAGGATTACAAAATCTTTATCGACACGTCGAGCCTTTTGGCGGAGGGCGCAGATAAATTTTTTGCAAACATCAAGCCGATATTGGAACGCGAGCATAAGGCGTTGATTCTGCCGCTGAGTGTCTATTGGGAATTAGAAAAGCTTGCGAACGACCACACTTATTGCTTGCAGAAGTATCCGAACAATCCCGAACTTAACACGCGGGCGATTGAAGCCCGTGAAAACATAATCAATTTGAATCGAGCGCATATCATTAACGTTTACGCCGACCCCGACGACGGCGATTTTGCCGATAACGTCTTCCTGCACGTCTTCACCAAAAAGCGGATGCAATATGACATGTTGCTTATCACGCAGGACAAGGGCTTGGCGGGCGAGGTCATGAAACTTGGCACAGACAATGATGTCGTCCGAGGCGTCAAGAAAATTATCGTGAAACGCGTTGGGCGGGACGGCTTCTTGAAAAGTATTTTCGGGGCGGAGGAGATTCCGCTCAACGAACGCTTTGCCCTCACGACGGAGATTGTACAAATCGTGGGGAACTTGACCGCGTCGCATATTCCGACTGCGGGCGACAACGTCACGGCGGTGCGCAATGATAAGCGTAAACAATTCCGCTTGCTTGAGGAATTAGGCAAGGGCGGCGAGGGTTCGGTTTATAAGACGGAGCTTGACGGCTTTGTCGCCAAAATCTATAAGCCCGAAAAGATTACGCGCCTGCGCTGCGAAAAGCTTAAGCTCATGCTGACCAAGGACATCGATTGCGAGGGCGTCTGCTTTCCGCGTGCCATGATTTATAACCGGCGCGATGAATTCGTCGGCTACTTGATGAAGGCGGCGCACGGCAGAGATTTGGGCAAAAGCATTTTCATACGCCCGCTTTTGGAAAAATACTTTCCGCACTGGAACAGGTGTGACTTGGTTCAACTGTGCGTGACGATTTTGCGCAAGCTCAAGTATCTGCACGACAGGAACATCATCCTCGGCGATATCAACCCCTACAATATCTTGGTCGTCTCGCCGACGGAGGTGTATTTCGTCGACACGGACAGCTGGCAAGTTGAAGGTTTTATTTGCCCCGTAGGAATGCCGCTTTTCACGCCGCCCGAACTTCAACGTAAGGAATACGGCTTACGGACTTTGGGCAATGAAAATTTTGCGGTGGCGACATTGCTGTTCATGATAATGCTTCCCGGCAAGCCGCCCTACGCTATGCAAGACGGCGAGGGCATCGTCGAGAACATTATCAAAGGCGATTTTGCTTATCCTTTCGTCGAGCTTAAAAACGGCAAAGTTCCAATGGGACAATGGCGTTTTTGTTGGAGCCATTTGACGTACAAAATCAAGGAAGCGTTTTATCAGACGTTCCGATATGACGGCACGCGCCACGCTGAAAACGAGCGTCCGAGCGTAGGGAATTGGCTAAGGTTGTTTGAAAGTTATCTTGAATCGCTCAAGAACGGCGAGATGAGCGATTGGGACGAAGAGTCGCTGTTGATTTTCCCGACGCGTTGGAAGAAGGACAGGAATAGAACTTACGCCCCATGCAAATTGTGCGGTCGCGAGTTTGAAGAGAAATGTCTGCGCGAGGGTATCTGTAAAGACTGCTTAAACAAGGACGAACATTATCGTTGCGAGCGTTGCGGAGCCGAATTGGTCTACACTAACCGCCAAAAGTATATCGAGAAAATCGAGCGTCCTAAGATTTGTCGAAACCATTTCAAAAAGTGCAAGCTCTGCGACAAAGTGTCCGACGAAGCGCAAATGGCGGAGGGTATTTGTTATCATTGCCTCAACAAAATCGAACATTATCATTGCGAGCGTTGCGGAGCCGAATTGGTCTACACTAACCGCCAAAAGTACATTGATAAGGTCGAGCGTCCCAAAATTTGTCAGGAATGTTTTAAAAGAAGGATTAGCAAGAAAGATATTTTAAACCTTTTTAAAAACAGAGGATATTAGGAGGGCTGAATTGTAATGAATGACTTGATACGAAAGGAAGACCTTGAAACGAATCCGACGCCACGAGTACCGATTTGCCTGTGCTTGGATGTGAGCGGCTCAATGGGCAGAGTGGTCGACGGGCAAACACGCGACACAGGTCGACGCGAATTCAGCGACGGTAAATGGTGGCGTCCGGTCGAGGGCGGCGTCAATCTTTTTTATGACAATCTGCTTGAGGACGACGTTGCGCGATACGCGGCGGAGATTTGTATCGTGACCTTCGGCACCAAAGCTGAACTCGTCATGGACTTCGCGAACTCGGACAGGCAAGAATCGGAGCGCAAGGCTAAAATCGACGGCTTGACCGCGCAGGGCGAAACTCCTATGGGCGAGGCTGTCAACATGGCTCCGGACTGCTTGGAGGCTCGCAAGGCTGAATACAAGGAGGCGGGCGTCGATTACTATCAGCCGTGGCTCGTGCTCATGACTGACGGTGAACCCAACGGCGACGCGACGGAATTTAACCGCGCAGTTGCTCGCACGTTTGAATTGGCGAACCGGCGCAAGCTCACGGTCTTTCCGATTGGCATCGGCGACAAGGCTGATATGGAATGCCTCGCAAAGTTTTCGCCGCGTCGTCCGCCACTACGACTCAAAGGCATGAACTTCAAGGAATTCTTTGAATGGCTCAGTCAAAGCGTCTCCAGGACTTCGCAATCGATGCCGGGCGACAAAGTCACTTTGGACTTGGACGGGATTAAGACGTGGGGCGAACTCTGATGACTTGGAAAACGGTTTGTTGCGCGGCGCAGGGCAGAGGGCACGCCAAAAAAAATATCCCCTGCCAAGACAAAGTTGCTCGGCGCGAGGAAAACGGCATAAGCGTCATTGCACTGGCTGACGGAGCGGGTTCGGCGAGCTTTTCGCACTACGGGGCGGAGTGTGTCGTCAATCGCGTGGCGGCTTTCGTTGCCGACAGATTCTTTGACTTGACCGCGCAGGAAGACGCTCGCAAAGTCACGCAGGAAATTTTATCGGTGGCGTTGCAAGCTTTGGCGGATGAATCTGAATTGCGCGATTGCACGCTGAAAGATTTGGCTTCGACGTTGTTGATAGCGGCAGTAGGTGACGGGAAATATTTCTTGGCGCATTTGGGCGACGGGGTTATCGGCTATCTTAACGACGCGGATTTGAAGGTCGCCACGACGCCCGACAACGGCGAATTTTCCAACGAAACGGTCTTTGTCACCTCCGCCAATGCCGCCGCGCAGATGAGGATTTATCGCGGCGCACTTAAGAGCATTTCGGGTTTTATCTTGATGAGCGACGGCACCGAGCAGAGCCTCTACAACAAGCGCAACAAGACGTTGGCTCCCGCAGTCAAGCGGCTTATGCACAGGACGACTTTGGTTAGCGCGGAGGTATTGACGCCGCAACTGCAGGCAGCATTAAGCATCGTGCTGGAAAACACGCAGGACGATTGCAGTATCGCGATATTGGCGCGAACGTCGGAACAACTGCCGCCGCTTAAAGACTTGCCGCTGTCCGAACGTCAAAGCTTGTTCCGAATCGACGGCAGTATCGCCTTCCGCAGTGTTCGCCAAAAAATTATTCGTTGCGATAAAATCTGCGCGGCATTGACTGAACCGTTGACGTTCCGCCAACTTGCGCGGAAACTTCACGTCAAACCGAATCGAGCCAAAAAAAGACTCCAACGCCTTTTGGACGCGGGAGTAATTATTCGGACGGCTTACGGCTACGAAACTTGCGGTCACTGACGAAAAATCCCCCCGCACATCACGGAGGGATTTTCTATTTGTCGAATCGTTATGTTCATAATTGGTGGAGACGAGGGGGATCGAACCCCTGACCTCTTGAATGCCATTCAAGCACTCTCCCAGCTGAGCTACGCCCCCTTGGAAACGCGACTATATTAAACCATTTGCCGCCCGTTGTCAAGAAAAAATTACTCGACCTCAATCAGCTCGTATTGCGGATTGCCGAGACCTTTCTCTGCCATAGCCGACAGTTGGCGCAAGCCGTGGCGCGATTCAATGCGCTCCTTCATGTCGTGGCTGTCCGAGGCGTTGAAAATCATATCGGTGCACGCCTGGTCGACGGCAAGAATATCGGTGGAAACGGCAATGCCGATGTCCTTCATGGTCGGCTCGGCGGCGGCAACGCCTTCGCAGTCGCACGAAACGCTGATTCGGCGCATGACGTTGAGGAAGACGATATGCTTGCCGAAATGATTACATGTCGCATTCGCGCTGTCGCACATAAGCTCCATAAAGTATTCCTTCATGGGCCACGTAAGATAATCTGCGGGGACGTTGTTGGGGTCGACGCCGTGAACTTGAGCCTTGCCGAGGTGCCCGCTTGCGCAACCGATAGCGATATTTTTCATGGAGCCGCCGAAACCGCCCATTGCGTGCCCCTTGTAGTGCGTGAGGACAATCAGCGAATCGTAATCGGCGAGGTGTGCGCCCATGGCAACTTCCTTAAGGTGGAAGCCGTTACGCACGGGGAAATTGACGGTCTTCTCGTCCTCGTCGAGGATGTCGACGGGGCAGAAAGTCCAGCCGTTGACCTTAAGCGTGTCGCGGTGCCCGGCAGTATCGAATCGGTCGCCGTGATAAAGCGTGTTGCACTCGACGATAGCCGAGTCGGGAACTTGCGCTTGGAAGGCTTGAACCATATCGCGGGGCAGGATATTCGGACCGTGTTTTTCGCCGGTATGGAGTTTGATGGCGACTTTGCCGAAAATATTTTCGTTGATGAGCTTGTAAAGCTTGATGAGGTGGGCGGCGTCGATAGTCTTCGTGAAATAAACTTTTGCCGCCGAGCCTGCGTAGTTGGTGCCGGTCACGTTCTTGCTGCCGACGACGGGGGCTTGGTTAGCCATAATATTTCCTCCTTTTATCCCCGCGCAGGGGATTTTTTTTAAATAATAGCCCTTGAAGCCGACTCAAGTCAAGATTTTTTTTGCCATAGCCGCCGCCAAACGTTATAATACAGAAAATTTTTCGGGAGGAGTCGATGTTGTGACCAGAATTTTAAACAGTTTGAGGGTATCGGAGGACGATTTGAAGCATTTTTCGACGGTTAAGCAGCTGAAGGAGTTCCTCCTCCGTTGCGACAGCGACCGCGCAGGGCAAGACCCTTACGACGAAAATATTTTATTCGACCCGAATCGCGGGCATTGGGATTTATGGGATTTTGACAAGGAGGACGGCGCGGAGCTTGACCTTGGCGCGAATTTTGTTGCTCGTGACCCCGCCGACGACGTTTCAAGCGGCATTGTCGCCATTGATTTTGGAACCAGCCGCACGGTTGTCGTCTACGAAAACGAATATTCGCAGATTTTGCCGCTCCAAGTCGGCAACGGCTCCCGCAAAAATCGTTTCGACGCCGCCAATTACGAAAATCCGACCGTCATCCAATTTATTGACATCGAAAATTTTTTGAACGCGTATTATTGGCGTGAAGGGCGTCCGTTCACGAAGTGGAGCGACGTTAAAGTTTCGCATGAGGCGTTTCGTAATCTTTTAAACGGCGGCTCCGATAATTTTTATTCCTTTTTGACGGATTTAAAGCATTGGTGCGGCTCGAATAAGCAATTTATGCTTCGCGACGAGAAAAAATTTATTACGCAACTTGCGCCTTTTTCCGATTTAGCTGACGATGAAATCAATCCGCTAGAATTTTATGCGTATTATTTGGGCTTATTTATCAATAATATGCAGCAGGAGCGGCACATTTTCCTGAATTATATTTTATCGTTTCCCGTGACTTACGAGTCGGAAATTCGGGAAAAAATGCGTCGATGCTTTGAACGCGGGCTAAAAAAATCGCTCCCGACGGCTCTTTTGGCAAATAAAAATATCATGGATAAATTTTCCGTCCGCGAAGGCACCTCGGAAGCCGCCGCTTACGCCATTACCGCGCTTCAAGAATATAATTTTGCTCCCGAAGGCGACGAGGAAATTTATTTTGCGGTATTTGATTTTGGGGGCGGCACTACCGATTTTGATTTTGGATTTTTCCGCGAATCGCCGAGTGACAGATACGATTATTTACTCACGCACTTTGGCGAAAACGGCGACAGGACTTTAGGCGGCGAAAATCTCCTTAAATTGCTTGCGTTCGAGGTTTTTAAGGCTAATCAGGAAAATTTAATCGTCGAAAATGGAAAAATTCCCTTTACGTGGGCGGCTGACAAAAAGAATTTCGCCGGCTCCGAAACTTTAATTAAAGATTCTCAAGAAGCTCATGCGAATATGCACATTTTAATCGAGAAATTACGCCCGATTTGGGAAAATCCCGACTCCGACGCCGCTAAAAAAATTATGACCGATAAAGCTGTCGAAGCTGATTTTTTCCTCGATAACGGGCAAATAATTACGGGTTTTGAGCTTAAAATCGGCATTGATTTGCAGGAAATTCTCCGCGAACGAATTAAAATCGGCATTAAAAACTTTTTTATCGCCATGAAAGAAGCTTTTGATAAATCAAGCAAAAATTCTCTGCGCAAAGTCAAACCGCTCCGCGACCTTAAAGAAATTTCGATATTTTTGGCGGGTAATTCGTCGAAATCCGCGCTCGTGAACGAACTTTTTACGGAATTTATTTCGCCGATGGAAGATACGCGGCTCGCCGAAAATGAAAATCCCTTCGCAAACGGGCGGCTCAAGGGCGGCTACGAGCTTAAGGACGATTTTATTATGCAGGGCGGCAGCATTTATCGGCGCGACGACAACGGGCTTGAAATTTGGCTCGGCGATATGGATAATTCCGACGACCAAATTGTTTTGAGCGAAACCGTTAAAAAAATTCCGAACGACCGCGCAAGCGAAAAATCGCCCGCCGAAATTTTATTCGGATTCGATTATTACGGCGCACCGAATTTTAAAATTTATCCCGCGTTGGGCACCGAGGCGGCTCACGAAATTCAACGTGCTCTCGGCGTCGAAATTCGCAACGATTTGGCGGCTCCGACGGGTAAAACGGGCGTCGCATTCGGACTTTTGCTTTCCAGAGCGGGCGGACTGATTCAAACCAAGCATCTTTCGCCCGATTCCGCAAAAATTTCGTTCCGTTTTTACGTCGGCAGGAATAAAAAACGCAAATTCAAGACGATTATCGACCGAAATACAAAATTCGGCGTTTGGTATCCGTTTATTGACGCGGGCGACGGTTTCGACATTTTTTATACGAATTTGCCCGAAGCGGTGTCGAATCAGATGAGCATTCAGCTTGCAAAGCGCGTCACGATAAGCATTTCCGCGCCCGACCCCGACGCCACAGTTTATATTCGCGCCGTAAAATCCAACGTTATCGAATATCAAATCGCGAAAAATGCCGACGAACTTGCCGATATTGAAAATCCCGCCGCGCAAATTATTTTGGCTTAAATTATTATTTTTGGGAGGGAAATTATTTGTCTGACGAATTTTTTATGCGCGAGGCTTTAAGAATTGCGAAAAATGCGCTCGGACGAACGTCACCAAATCCGTTGGTCGGAGCGGTCGTGGTAAAGGACGGGAAAATAATCGCCGAGGGTTGGCATCGTCAAGCGGGGACGCCGCACGCCGAAGTTCACGCGCTGAATATGGCGGGCGACCTCGCCGCCGGCGCGACTTTATACGTGACGCTGGAACCGTGTTCGCATTTCGGCAGAACGCCGCCTTGCGTAAATAAAATTCTCGATTCGGGGATAAAACGCGTCGTGGCGGCAATGGAAGACCCGAATCCTGCCGTGGCGGGGCGCGGATTTGAAATTTTACGCTCAAACGGCGTCGAAATCGAAACGGGTTTGCTCGAAAATGAGGCTCGCAAATTGAACGAGGTATTTTTAAAGTGGATAACGCGAAAAATGCCGTTCGTGACGATGAAATTTGCCGGTTCGCTCGACGGGAAAATCGCGACGGTCGGCGGCGAATCGCAATGGATAAGCGGCACGGAGTCTCGGAAATTTACGCATCAATTGCGCGATATAAACGACGCGATTTTAGTCGGAATCGGCACGGTTTTGGCGGATAATCCGAGCTTGACGACGCGCCTTGTCGCGGGAAAAAATCCTATACGGATAATCGTCGACAGCAATGCGCGGACGCCGCTAAATTCAACGGTCGTGACGGATAAATCTGCGCGGACGATAATCGCAGTGACAAAAAATGCGCCGAGCGATAAAATTTCGGCGTTAAAAGCTTGCGGCGTCGAAATAATTACGGCGGGCGACGGCGAACGCGTTGATTTAAAGCTTTTAATGGAGCAACTCGCGGTGCGGGAAATAACGTCGATTTTGGTTGAGGGCGGCGGAGAAATTCATTTTTCCATGCTTAAATCGGGGCTGGTCGATAAAATACTTGCATTTATCGCGCCGAAAATTTTGGGCGGCGATGGGAAATTTACGGCGGTAACGGGATTCGGTTTTGAAAAGCTTGCGGAGGCGGTCAAAATTAAGGAATTTAATGCGGAAAAACTCGGCGAAGATATTTTATTGAGCGGCTACGTCACGGAGGATTAAATGTACAAAAAAAATGAGCTGGATTATTTTAAAATCGGCGCGTCATTGGGCGGGCAACAGGAATGGTATTCGCGCTTCACGAATTTTGGCATGAACATTGGCGGTTGTGCGGCAATTACGGCTTGCGACAGCGCAATTTATTTTGAAAAATATTTCGGAGTGCGCGGCTTGTACCCGTTTAATTTGGAAAATTTGACGCGGGAAGATTATTTGCGCTTCGGAAAAATAATGGAGCCGTATTTGTATCCGCGCTGGTCGGGCGTCGATAAATTGGAAATATATTTGGACGGCTTCGGGCGATTTTTAAGCGACAGAGGCGTAAAAAATATAAAATTATCGGGCTGGAGCGGCGAAAATAATATTTCCGACACGTTCGAGAAAATATGTCGGCAAATCGACGCGAAATTACCGATACCGTGCCTGATTTTAAATCATAAATCGACGATAATGGCGGATTATGTGTGGCATTGGTTCATAATTGGCGGCTACGAATTCGGAAATTCGGCGTCGATAAAAGCAATTTCCTACGGCATCGGGCGTTGGTTCGACTTCACGACGTTTTGGGATACGGGTTATCAGCGGAAAGGCGGCTTGATTCTGTTTGAAATTTGAATGCGATAAATGCGGCGCGTGCTGTAAAAATATAAGGCTGTCGAGGTGGGCAAAGGACTTGGACAGGGGCGACGGCGTTTGTAAACATCTGACGGCGGAAAATTTATGCGAAATTTACGCCGAACGACCGATTTTTTGCAACGTGGAGGCGTACTACGACGAATATTTTTCGGACGTAATGAGCCGAGAAAAATTTTATAAAATCAATTACGACGCGTGCGAACGCTTAAAAAAATTTGACAGCGCAAAAAAATCGTGATATTTTTAATCGCGAAACTTGGGGCGGAGTGAAAATCTCCACCGGCGGTGACAGTCCGCGAGCCTACGGGCAGATTCGGTGCAATTCCGAAACCGACGGTTAAAGTCCGGATGAGAAAGTTTCCTGCAGATTGAATTTACCCGCCTGAAGTTTTCAAGGCGGTTTTATTTTTTGCGGAGGTCAAAATGTTCACGGGGATAATTGAGGAAGTCGGGCGACTTAAAAATCTGCGCGGCGGACGAATTGAAATTGCTTGCTCAAAAGTTTTGGCGGGCGTCAAGGTCGGCGACAGCATAGCCGCGAACGGAATTTGCCTGACCGTCGTCGAACACGGCGCGGATTATTTTGCGGCGGATGTCATGCCCGAAACTTTCAAAAAGACTTCGCTCGGCGAACTTAAAAGCGGCGGGCTTGTCAATCTGGAACGCGCCTTGCAAGTCGGCGAAAGGCTCGGCGGGCACATCGTAAGCGGGCATATCGACGGCGTCGGTAAAATTCTAAGCATTAAATCCGACGGGAACTCGCTCCTAATCGACGTGGCGGCTCCCGGTCACTTGATGAGGCAAATCGCGCCCAAAGGCTCCGTTGCGCTCGACGGCATAAGCTTAACCGTCGTCGACGCCGGCTCGGAAAGTTTCTCCGTGTCGATGATTCCGCATACCCGCGCCGTCACGAACTTTCAAGCCAAACGCGCCGGTTCGCCCGTCAACATTGAGACCGATATTTTGGCAAAGTACATTGAGCGGCTGACAAACTTTAACGTTGCCCCGACGATAACGAAAAGTTTTCTGGAGGAAAACGGATTCGCATGAAAAAAATCTTGGTGACAATGAATCTCGACGCCGCGCAGAAAAATTTGCTTGAACGTCAAGCTGAAGGTTTTGCGTGCGAATTCGTTTATAAGAAAAACGCCGACTTGACGGCTGATGATTTGCGCGACGTTGATTGGATAATCGGCAGTCCGCCGCCTAAACTTTTGCCCGCCGCGCCGCGCCTTGAGTGGTTGCAAATTGTCTTCGCGGGAGCGGACACCTATCTTAACGTGCCGCCCGAAATCACCTTGACGAACGCCAAGGGAGCTTACGACGTTGCCGTTTCGGAGCACATGCTTGCTTTGACGCCGGCTTTAACGCCCGCCTCGACATTTACGTTCGCCAACAGACAAATCACTTGTGGCAGAGGACGCGGGCAATTCGTTCCGTGAGCGGCTCGACGGTTTTGATTTTGGGCGCGGGCAATATGTCGCGATGATTTTGCCGGGCGGCAGTCAAACGAATCACTTCATGGACGCCGACAGGCTTGCCAAGCTCAAACGCGGCGCGTATCTGATTAACGTCGGGCGCGGCAATGCGATTGACCTCGACGCTCTGAAGGCGACTCTTCGCAGCGGACAACTCGGTGGCGTTGCGCTCGATGTGACTGAGCCTGAACCCTTGCCGCCCGAAGATGAGCTTTGGGACTTTGATAACGTGATAATCACGCCGCATTGTGCGGGCGGTTTGTACCTCAAGCAAACCCGCGACGCGATTGTCGAAATCTGCGCGGAAAATCTTTTCGGCAAATTGCGCGGCTTGCCGCTGAAAAATCTTGTCAACCGCACAGCCGGTTACTGAGGAGGAAAATTTATGAGCGAATTTGCGACGATTGAGCAGGCGATTGACGACATTAAACGCGGCAAAATGATTGTGGTTGTCGACGACGAAGACCGCGAAAACGAGGGCGACTTGATTATCGCCGCCGAGACCGTCACGCCCGCCGATATAAATTTCATGGCGACGCACGCCAAGGGCTTAATCTGCACGCCGATTGACGGCAAACGCCTTGACGAGCTGGAAATCGGGCAGATGGTTGCCAACAATACCGACAATCACGAAACGGCGTTCACGGTGTCGATTGACGCGTTCGACACGGAGACGGGCATATCGGCTTACGAACGTTGCCATACGATAAAAATGCTCCTTGACCCTGCCGCCACGCCCGCAAGCTTCCGCAAACCGGGGCATGTCTTCCCGTTGCGAGCGGTAGTGGGCGGCGTCCTGCGCAGGGCGGGGCATACCGAGACCACGACCGATTTGGCGCGACTGGCGGGCTTCTACCCTGCGGGCTTATGTTGCGAGATAATGGACGACGACGGGCACATGATGCGCACGGACAATCTTAAAAAGTTCGCGGCTAAGCACGGGCTGAGTATAATCACGGTGCGGGCGTTGATTGAGTATCGCAAGCGCACGGAGAAATTTGTCAAGCAAATCGCCGACGTGGACTTTCCCAGCAAGTACGGGCATTTTCGCCTTAAAGCCTACGAAAGCACGCTTGACGGCAAATGTCACCTGGCGATAGTCAAGGGCGACGTGGCGGGCAAGGAAAATGTCTTGGTACGCGTGCACTCCGAGTGCTTGACGGGCGACGCATTAGGTTCGTTGAGATGCGATTGCGGCGACCAACTGGCGACTGCTTTGCGACTGATTGAATCGGCGGGCGCGGGCGTTTTACTCTACATGCGGCAGGAGGGGCGCGGTATCGGGCTTGCCAATAAGATTCGGGCTTACGCCTTGCAGGATTCGGGCAAAGATACCGTCGAGGCGAATATCCTGCTGGGCTTCAAGCCCGACCTTCGCGACTACGGCATAGGGGCGCAGATTCTTTCCGACCTCGGCTTGACGACGATTCGCTTGTTGACGAACAATCCCGCCAAACGCGCCGGCTTGGAAGGGCACGGCTTGACGATAACCGAACGCGTTCCGATAGTCATTGCGCCGACGAAATTCGATAAAAACTATCTGACGGTCAAAAAAGTCAAAATGGGGCACGTATTCGATAAGGGGGAAACGGAATGAATATTTACGAGGGCAATATCAACGGGCGCGGCTTGAAGTTCGCGATAGTGGTTGCGCGTTTCAACGAGTTTATCACGAGCAAATTGTTGGGCGGGGCGTTGGACGCGTTGAAACGTCACGAGACGCCCGACGAAAATATTTCGGTGATTTGGGTACCGGGCGCGTTTGAAATTCCGTTGACGGCAAAAAAATTGGCGTCGACGAAGAAATTCGACGCGATAATTTGTTTGGGCGCGGTGATTCGCGGAGCCACCACGCATTACGATTACGTCTGCAACGAGGTCTCAAAGGGCGTGGCGGCGGTCGGACTTCAAAGCGGCGTCCCGACGATTTTTGGCGTCGTCACCACAGAAAACATTCAGCAGGCGATTGAACGCGCCGGCACCAAGTCGGGCAATAAGGGCTTCGACGCGGCGATTTCGGCAATGGAAATGGCGAACTTGATTAAGCAGCTGTCGAAGGGCGAGGACTCGGTCAAGCCGCGCAAAACCAGAGGGCGTCCGCCTAAGGTCGTCGAGGAGCCTAAAGCTCAATGACGGAACCCGTTGCAATTCGGCTTCGGCAAAGATTGATAAAAGATTCTCCCGAACAATGACACGGGAGAATTTTTTTTACGCCCAAAGCTTTCAGTTCGTCGAGCGTCCGCAAAATACGTTCGTTCGTCGCGCCCGTCAAATGAAGCCCGCCAATCACGCCGACAATCGGCAAGCCGAATCGGTCGTGCACGTCGGCAACGATATTCAAAATGCCCGCATGAGCGCACGCCGTCACAAGCGTCAAGCCGTCGCCGCCGCGCAGGAGCAGAACAATCTCGTCGCCGAAATCGTCGGGCAGTTTCTTATCGCCGCGTACAAATTTACTCGGCACGGTCTCAAAGTCGTAACGCCGCTTGAAATTCCCTACAAGCCACGCGGTATCGTCGAGCCGAATCACGTCGCGACAGATGATTTGCTCAATGCCGCGAGCCGCCAAAAAATCTTCGTCGAAGCCGCAACCGCGATACTTAAAGCCGCCGTCGACGCGGGAATATTTCTCTTCCCAAAAGTTTTCGCCCGTGATTAGGGTTTTAATCTGCGCGGAGTCCGCAAGCCTCGGAAAGCCGCCCGCGTGGTCGTAGTGCGAATGGCTCAGCGCAACGATTTTAATTCCGCGCAAGTCGACGCCCAAAGTTCGCGCATTATCGAACGCCGCGCCCGTGTGTCCGCAGTCGAAGATAAATTTTGTCCGTTCGGTCTCGACGAGGAAGCTCAGCCCGTGTTCGGCAACGAGGGCAGAGTCGGCGGGGGCGGTGTTTTCAATCAGCAATGTTAAAGTCGTCAAAGCAATCACCTCGCAGGCAGTTTAATCGAATTCTTACGCCGGCGCAACGGATTTTAACTTGCATATTTTTTTCAGGTAGGTTACAATGCGGAAAAACTTTAACGGGGTGAAAAAGCTTGCGCAAAATAATTTTCTTGACGGCACTGCTGATGATGTTGTTGACGGCTACGGCGTTCGCGGAGGAGGTCGCCGCGCCCGAAGAATCCGCCGCCTCCAACGACGAGCCTTATATCTACACCAGCGAGGATTTTAAATACACAATCGCCTGTCCGATTAAGCCGTTGGCGGTCGTCCGTAATCCTTGGCAGGAGCCTGAAAAACGCGGCGAGATGCTCGTCTTCGCCAACGAAGGCTGGAATATTCAATACGCCTATTTGATTCAAGTCAACGCCTTCGACAACGCCAACGTCCCCGACTTCAACACGGCGGATAAAGCCGTCCTCGACGACTATCTGGAAAAGCTCAAGGAAAACGGCTTCGGGCTTGCCGAGCTGGTCAGCATAACGGCGCAAAATAAGGGCGTCTACGCCGTCACCGCCGAGACGATTGAGGTTGTCAATAAGGAGACCGGCGAGCTTGAGGGCGAATTCGTTGCCGACCGCCAGGACATTTATACGTTCTTCCGCACGCCGGCGGGTCGTTGCGTCAGCGTCCAGCTTAGGAGCGTCAACCTCGATAAGGAATTCCTCGACACCTATCGCTACGGCGTCGCCAGCTTCAAGGATAATTCCGCCGACGATAAAAAAGCCGACAAGAAATCCAAAAAGGACAAGAAGTCCAAGAAGGATAAAAAGGACAAGAAATAATCATTGACAAAAAGTGAGCCGTGTGGTATAAAAGGCAACGGTTTTACAAAGGGGTATCGCCAAGTTGGTAAGGCACCAGACTCTGAATCTGGCATTCGTTGGTTCGAGTCCAGCTACCCCTGCCAATCTTGAAATTAACAAGAGCCTGCGTCTCAAACGGCGCGGGTTCTTTGGGTTTAAGGGAGGTCGTGAGCATGGAAGAATCAATTATGTCGCCGCTGTTTTCCGATGTGTTGAATTTCCTTTCGCTGGGCTTGAGCGTGGTATTGCTGTTCGCGGTAGCCTACTTGTGGTCAAGCAACAACACCAAAACCGCGCAGCTTGAGACGTTGCAATCGGAATTCAAGCGCATGAAAAAGAAAGTCGACAAGGTGGAGGAAAAAGTCAACCAGATACGCGAGCCGCAAGTAATCTCGGAGGTGCCGCAAGCCGCGCCGTTCGGGATAGACTTATCGTCGGACGAACTGCCGCAAGTCGCAACGTCTTTGGAGCCGCAAGACCCGTGGCTTAAATTCGTGGCGGCGTACAACGATTTGGCGGCGGATATGTCGACGCCCGGCAAGCTCAAAAAGTGCGAGAACTTTGTCCGCGAACAGAAATTGCGGATTTTGACTTACGGCGGCTCCATGACGTTCCGCCCCGCAATCGACGTTAAGGACAGCAGTTATTGGGCGTTCAAGTGTTCGGGTGAGGAGTTTGCGGTCGTGCCCAATCCCATGACGCCTTGCGACGAGGAGTTTGTCGCGGAGAGCGGCATAAAGGAGGCGTTCGCGCTGAATTATCAGAACGGCGTCTACAAAAAGTATTATGTCAAGTTGCCTGCGCTGTTTACTTGCGAGCCGTCGGAGGGTTGGCGGCTGAAAAATCCCGGCGTCGTGAATTTGGAGCGGAAATGACATGAAAAAATTTTTGGCAGCAATCTGCGCGGTTGCATTGATGATGGCGGGTTGCGGCGCGGCTCAAGAGGTCAAAGCCGACGTTATCGCGCCGCCCGACCCCATTGAACAGCAACTTAAATCCATGACGCTCGAAGAAAAAATCGGGCAAATGGTGATGATTGGCGTCTACGGCACGACGCTCAACGACGATGTAAAATATTCGCTGAACGAATTCCACTTCGGCGGCGTGATTTTCTACGACCGCAACTTGGAGAGCGTGGCGCAGACTAAAAAGTTCGCGAGCGATATGGAGGCGGCGGCTAATCAAAAGGCTCCGCTGTTCTTCGCCATAGACGAGGAGGGCGGCAGAGTTGTTCGCGGCAAAAGTTTCTTGCAACCCGCGCCGTCTCAAGAGGAAATCGGGCAAGGCGGCAACCCCGACGACGCCACGTATTGGGCTGAGCACAACGCGACGATTCTGCGCGGTATCGGCGTTAATTTGAACTTCGCGCCCGTGGCGGACGTGGGCAGTCGCGATACGCGCTCCTTCGGCGACGACGCTCAAATCGTGGCGGACTTCGTGGAGGCGTCCGCGCAGGGCTACGAGGCGCAGAATTTCCTCTACACGCTTAAGCATTTCCCCGGTATCGGCAAAAGCAAGATTGACCCGCACAAAGAGGTTTCAAGCGTGGAAGTCGACAGAGCGACCCTCGACGCCGAGGACTTGCCGCCGTTCGTGAGGATTATTCGCGGGCACGACAATTCGCGCTTTATGATAATGGTCGGGCATTTGCTCTACGACGCGCTCGACCCCGTCAACTCCGCAAGCTTATCGCCCGCCGTCATGACGGGGCTTTTGCGCAACGAGTTGGGCTTTACGGGCGTTGTGATAACCGACGATTTGGAGATGGGCGCGATTAAAAATAATACCGATTTGCCGAGCCTCGGCGTGCGCATGATTCAGGCGGGCGGCGATATTGCGCTTGTCTGCCACAATTACGAAAGCCAGCAGGTCGTTTACAACAGCATTCTGACGGCGGTTAAGCGCGGCGAAATTTCCGAGGCGCGTATCGACGAATCCGTCCGCCGTATCCTCAAGATGAAGGCGCACTTGTAAGCGGGAGGCGATTTTGTGATAAGGCACATTTTTATCGGCACGTTCAAGGTTGGAGTTGACGCCGCGATTAAAAGCACGATGCTTGCCGATTTGCGGGCGATGCGCGACAAAATCCCCGGCATTGCCGATTTGCATGCCGACTTCAGCACGGGTTGGGTAGGCAGTGAAAATTCCGTCGTCATGACCGTTGACTTCGCGACGCGGGCGGACTTCGACGGCTACATTGCTCACCCCTACCATACCGAGCACGTAGCAAAGCAGGGCGCAGCTTATCTGGCAAGCTACGTTGCGGCGCAGTTTGAGCTGTGAAGATTTCAATCGTGCAATTCAAATCGGAGCCGGGCGCGGTCGAGGCAAACTTCGCGACGGCGGCGCGGCTAATCGAATCTGCGCGGGCTTCTGACGTGATAATTTTGCCGGAACTTTGGTCGACGGGATATTATCCGACGCCCGTTGAAGACTTCGCCGACGTTGACGGCACGCGCACGACCGAATTTATCTGCGCGGCGGCTCAACGCGTCAACGCCAACATAATCGGCGGCTCCGTCATAGTTTCAAGCGGCGGGCAGATTTTCAATCGTTGCCTTATCGCCAACCGTCACGGCGAGCTTGCGGCGGCTTACGACAAGACGCACCTGTTCAGCTTCGCCAAGGAGGATGAAGTCTTCCGCGCAGGTGACAGGCTTGCGACGTTCGAGCTTGACGGCGTGCGTTGCGGCGCGGCGATTTGCTACGATTTGCGTTTCCCCGAATTCATGCGGCGACTTGCGTTGGCGGGCGCGGAGATTATTTTTATCCCTGCCGCGTGGAGCCTCAAGCGTCTGGTTCCGCGTCAAATCTTGACTAAGGCGCGGGCGATTGAGAATCAAGTTTTTATCGTCTTCGCGAACAGCGCGGGCAAATCCGAGGTCGTCAATCCTCGCGGCGAAGTCATTGCCGAGGGCGGGCGCGACGCGGAAATTCTGACCGTCGACATTGACTTGAACGAACGGGCGGCGGTTATAAGTACGATGAACCTCCTCGCCGACAGAAATCCGCACGTCGATTAAACAAAAAAACCCTCCACAATCGGAGGGTTAATTTTTTGCTTCCGCGCAGATTATTTATCGCCGCCGAAAGTTAAGAGGAATTCGTCCCGCGTGAGCTTGGTTAAGGTATCGGCGGTATCAAGCTTGCCGACCGAATAATCCGCCGCAGTCTCCGTAATCGAATCGAGTTGGGCGTCGCCGAAGTTATCCTCGTCGAACCAATAAACGTCTGCGGAGGCGGTGAATGTGCGCGTCACGCCGTTGATAATGACCTTCTTGCCCGCCGCGCCGTTTATCGTAAGCGTTTTATTGCTGTCGTTGCTGAAGGTTAGCGTAACGTCTTTGCCGCCCGTGTAGACAAAAGTGTCCGCGCCGTAACCTCCCGTCAAGGTGTCGTTACCTGTCGTGCCGACCAGCGAATCAGCTTTTGCTCCACCGACGATTGAATTAGCCCCGCTGATTGTGACGGCTTGGGTTGCCCCCGAGGCATTGACGCCCTTGTAGCCGTTCGCGTTGAAGGTACCGCCGAAGCCGCTTGTGAGCCGCTGACGTCCACGCCCGTGATATGGCTGAGGTACTTTGCGCCGTCGCCCGCCAGGGAAACCTTATCAAAGTTCGCTCCGTAATCGGTGATAACATCCTGCCCACCGCTGTAAACGAAGGTATCCGCGCCGTAGCCTCCCGTTAGCGTATCGTTACCCGCCAAGCCGTTAAGCGTGTCCGCCTTGGCTCCGCCGAGGATTGAGTTGTCGCGAGTGTTGCCCGTAATGGCTATGGCGGCGGTCGTCCGCGCAGAGGCATTTGCCGAAGTGTACGACGCGGGAAGCGTGACTTTGGCGGAGCTTGCATTAGTCAACGTCAAAGTTTTGGCTTGCGTGCCGACAATATTAAGCGTGTCCAAGTCAACCGCACGCCACAATGTTATCCTGCCCTCGCCGACATTGACAATAACGTCGTCGCCGCTCTTAACCGTGGAATATGTCCCGGTGCCGTCGCCTATCTGCAAAGTTGAATCTTCGCCGAAATAATAGACAGTATCGTTACCGTCGCCCGACGCGTATTGAATCAGGCAGTTGCTTGCTCCATTTGTTATGGTATCGTTGCCCTTGCCGGCGTTTATCGTGACGTTGGAAGCCTCGCCCAGAAAGCCGCCGAAATAAACATAATCGTCGCCGTCGCCGCCGTTTATGCTGATGTTTTCGCCCCAGCCTCGAATTTGGTCGTTGCCTGTGCCCGCCGAGATTGTAACGTTTGCGCCCGTGTTATAAATGCCGTCGGTGCCGTTGCCTGTGTTCACCTTGACGGAGGAGCCGCTGTTGGCAATGTAGTAGTTGCCCGCCGTCGCGCTGATTATCGTATTGTTCGCGGAGTTTTCGAGAGCCGTCCTGCCCGCGCTGATTGCGGTCGTCTTGCCCGTCGAGTCTTTGATGAGGATTTTATTGGCTTGAGCATTGCCCGCGAAGGTAAGGGAACCGCTCCCGACTTTGAGGAATATGCTGCCGTCGTCGCTTAACGTGGTCGTGCCGAGGGTGCCGCTCGTCAAGCTGACAGTTACCTCATTGCCGCTCAAACCGCCGTCAATATCAATCGTATCGTTGCCGTCACCGTTGGCGTAGACCAAAACGCCGTTGCTCATGTAAATGTAATCGTTGCCCTTGCCCGCGTTGACAGTATTATCCGAGCCGTAGCTGTAAATGGTATCGTTGCCCGACCAAGCGGCTATGCTGACGGAGGAGCCGTAGCTGTAAATCGAATCGGCATTTGCGCCGCCGCTTATCTTTACGTTGTTGAAGCCGTAGTTGCTTATGACGTTTGAAGCGGACGTGCCCTTAATCGTGGTGTTATCGTCGTCGTTGTCAACGACATTGACGGGAACGATATTTGCCGTCGACGTGGCGATATTGACTTTGGACAGGGAGGCGGCTCCGCCGAGCGTTATTGTATTGTCGCCGACCTGAACGAGGACATCATAGCCACTCGTTACTGCGGTATATTCTGCGCCTTCGACGACCGGCGTATCGAAAGCCCCGAAATCGATATAGTCGTTGCCATCGCCTGCGCGGCAGACGTAAACCATGCCCACTGCAGAATAATCCTTATAAACGGAATCATCGCCCGTGCCGCCTATGATTGTTGCATTGTTGCCGTAGTTTTCAATGAAGTCGTTGCCTGCGCCGCTGTTGATTGACGCGTTGACGCCCCAATTCGTGACAGAATCGTTTCCTGCGCCGGCGTAAATTATAACGTTGGAGCCTCCGTTGTTAATGATGTCGTTGCCTGCGCCGCCGCTGATTGAAACGTTGACGCCCCAATTCGTGACAGAATCGTTTCCTGCCCCCGCGTCGATTGTGACGTTGGAGCCTCCGTTGTTAATGATGTCGTTGCCTGCGCCGCCGCTGATTGAAACGTTGACGCCCCAGTTCGTGACGGAATCGTCGCCCGCGCCTGCGCTCATGCTGACGTTGTTGTCGCCGTTGAAAATATAATCGTCGCCGTTCGTGCCGTTAAAGGTCTTATCGTGCTCGATATTATCATTCAAGTTGTAATGCGTAACGTCGCTTATAGACGATACGATATTGACGTTGTCCGCAAAAAATAATTAACGAGGGTTATCGTTCCCTTGCCCTCGACCGTGATTGTAACCGTGCTGTCGTTTTTAAGCGTCGTGTAGCTGTCGGCGATAACCAATGTGCTGTTCGTTACGTCGAAGCCCGATATTGTGTCGTTGCCGCCGCTGTAGACGTAAGCGATGCCCGCGCCGTTTTCGCGCCAAAGATAATCGTTGCCCGTGCCGCCGCTGACCGTGACGTTGTGCCCGCTCGTCCAAATTGAGTCGTCGCCCGCGCCCGCGTTTATGCTGACGTTATTGCCGCCTCGGTTGTTGACGATTGAATCAGCCGCGCCGGTGCCGTTGATAACTTTCCCGTCGTCGTAGTTTTCTCTTGTCGCCATGAGACCGACCTCTTTTAAAATATTTTACAAAAAAATTCCCCGTCCGCAACGGGGAAAAGGTAACGTCAAGCAGATTATTTATCGTCGCCGAAAGTCAAGAGGAATTCGTCTTGCGTGAGTTTGGTCAAGTTTTCGGCGGTATCGAGTTTGCCGACTGAGTAATCCGAGGCGGAGATTTTTGTAATGGCGTCGAGTTGCGGCTCCGAGGTAAAGTCGTGTTCGTCGAACCAATAAACGTCGGCGGCACTGCTCTTGACCGTCGAACTTGTCTTGGTTGAATTGTACATTCTGCCGTTCTCGAAGATGAGCGCGGTACCGTTGACGATAACCTTTTTGCCCTTCGCGCCGTTAAGGGTGAGCGTCTTGCTTGAATCGTTGCTGAAAGTCAAAGTAACGTTGGAGCCGCTCGTCCTGACGCCCGTAATATTGCTGAGCCACTTCGCGCCCGTCGCATTGAGCTGAATCTTATCGAAGTTCGCCGCATAGTCCGTGATTGTATCCTTGCCGCCCGTGTAGACAAAAGTATCCGCGCCGTAGCCGCCGGTGAGGGTGTCATTGCCCGCCGTACCCGTTATCGAGTCCGCCTTGGAACTGCCGACGATTGAGACGCCGCTTGAGTTGCCGCCCTTAATCGTGACGGCTTGAGCCGCCGAGGCGTTAATGTTTTTATAGGAGCCGCCGTTGAATGTGCCGCTGTAAGCCGAGGTCAACGTGACGGCTGTTTTGTCGTAGGAGAGGATTTGCTTGTCGAGGAAGTAACGCCCCGCGCCGTTGATTAAAACTTTCTTGCCGACGCCGTTATTCAAGGTCAAAGTTTTATTGGCGTTGTTGCTGAAAGTGAGCGTGACGTTGTTATTCTTGACGGCAACGCCCGTTATATGGCTGAGGTATTTCGCGCCATCGCCCGCGAGCGTGATTTTGTCGAAGTTGGAGCCGTAATCGGTGATAACGTCCTTGCCACCGCTGTAGACGAAGACATCAGCTCCGTTGCCGCCCGTAAAGGTATCGTCGCCTGAGCCGCCTGCTATCGAGTTTGCCAAGCGGTTGCCGATAATCTCCAAGCCGTAAGTGACAGCCGAGCCGTCCACCGTGCGTATCTTCGAGCCGTAGTCCGCCACGTCGAAAATATCTTCGTCGTAGTTGTCCAGGAGCTTAACGGCAGTGCCCGCCGCATTGAGGCTTACTGCGTCCTCGCCGCCGCTTTGAGTATCAATCGGCTCTACGCCAAAAATTTCGCCCAAAGTTTTTGTGTCGTTGAAGGCGCGATACGTAACGTCGGCAACCTGCCGAATATCGCTGACGCCCTGCAAGGTTATGTTAAAGACGCCGTAGCCCGAATCCGTCAAAACGATATTGTTGCCGTCCTTGCGCCAGGTCAACTCGGTGGTATCGGATTCGACCTCGTCGTAGCGGATGGTGTCGTTGCTTGAAATGTCCGTGATGATAACGTCGTTGTGATAAGGTCCAAACAGATAATAGGGGTCAAAGCGATAGAGGTTATTGCCCTCGCCGCCCGATATGGAGGCGGTAGTTGACTCGATGAACCAAAAGGTATCGTTGCCCTCGCCGCCCGTCAAGGTGACTTTGGTATCGCCCAGCGGGATAAACAAATCGTCGCCCTCTCCGCCGTCGGCATAGGCTTTGACTGAGCCGGTCGTGCGCAGGGTATCGTTGCCGACGCCGCCGAAGAGTGAGGCGTTGCGTCCGTGCATACTCGTGCCTATGAAGTCATTGCCGCCCTCGCCGTAGATGACGGCATTGCCGCTTGACGACATGAGCGAAATTTTATCGTCGCCGCCGCCCGCGTAAAGCGTAGCGTAAGCCGCCGAGACCAACAAATCCTCGCCGTTCTTGGTGCCGTAGATGACTTTATCGCCGTCCCAAAACCATGTGCCGTAGTCCTTATTGATGTAGATGTCGCCCTTCATGTAGTTATTCATATGCCTTCACTCCTTACTCAAACTAAAGAAAAGGTTACAATTTCGTCAATAGTACACGATAGCGCGGCGTCGGGCAAATGTGCTTACCTTATATTTCGATTAAAAAATCCCCGCTGCTTTGACGGGGATTTAAAAGTTTCCGCGCAGCCCGCTTTGAAAGCGGGGGAACAATGGTCGCGCCGTACTCTACGACGTTGGAAGCTGTCGAGCCGCGCCGCAACGAATTATATTCTTAAATCCTCATTTTTTTGCAAGCGTCGTGCCGCTGATTTGATAAGCCTTACCGTTAACGTTAAATGTTGTCGCCGTGAAGTCTTGCAAGGTAATCGCGCTGTAGGTTGAGCCGACCTTAAAGAGAATCTTGCCCGACCCGCTGTAGTAAGCCGCCGTCCAATCGCCCGTGATTTGAAGCAGGTCGTTGTTGCCGAAGCCGCTGATAACGTCTTTGCCGTCACCTGAGTTGTAGAGGAAGGTATCGACACCGTTGCCGCCCCAGAGTGAGTCGTTGCCTGCGCCGCCGCTGATTGAGACGTTCGCGCCGGTGTTGGTGATTTGGTCGTTACCGTTGCCGCCGTTAATCAGAGCATTAGCCGCCGTGTTCTTGATTGAGTCGTTGCCTGACCAGCCGTTAATCGTCGCGCCTTTGCCGCCTGCCCAGTTGGTTAGGGTATCGTCGCCCGCCCCGCCGTTGAATCTGACATTCGGCTTGGTATTGCTTCGAGTAAGGTTTTGTACAGCTGTATCGCTGATAATCGTGGAAAGTTCGGAGCCCGTCGAGGTTATCAAGGCGAGCGTCTTATCCTTGGCATTTTTAACGGTCAACGTGTTGGAGCCGAGAGTGAGGACAGCATCCGAGCCGCTGAGTTTGGCTGAAGTTATCGCCGCGCCCAAGCTGATTCGGTCGCCCGCCGCATAATCCGAAATGACATCGTTGCCCGCGCTGAAGATAAACAAATCGTTGCCCGTGTAACCGAAGAGCGTATCGTTACCTTCGCCGCCCCAAAGGGTATCGGAGCCGCTGCCGCCGTTGAGGCTGTCATTACCTGCGCCGCCGAGCAAGCTGTCATTGCCCGCGTAGCCGGGAATCGTATCGTCGCCCGCGCCGCCTTGTATCGTGTTGTCGAGTCCGTTGCATGCTATCTGAATCGAATTGGTGCGTGCCGAGGCATCAGCCGCTTTAACCGTTGCGGCAAGCGTAACTTTATTGCCGTCGCCGTCAGTCAAAATCTGCGTCGCGTTGAGAGTGCCTGCAATGTTTAACGTATCCAAAGCCGCCGCGCCAAGGAGAGTGATATTATCGTCGCCGACAGTGATAACAACGTCCGAGCCGCTTTCGACGGAGGAGTAAGTATCTTTGCCGTCGCCGATTTGGAGCGTGGAGGTTGCATTGAAGCCTTGAATCAAATCATTGCCCTCGGTGTAGACGAACAGAATATCTTCGCCGTAGTTGCGGAGGGTATCGTTACCTGTCCCGCCGCCGAGCGTCACGTCGTCGCCGTAGTTGCGAATCGCGTCATCACCTGCCCCGCCGTCCAAAGTTACATTGTCGCCGTAATTGCGCACAGAATCATTGCCCAAGCCGCCGTCGATTGACACGCTGTCGCCGTAAGAGCGAATGGTATCGTTGCCGCCAAGAGCTCTAATCTTCACGCCGTCGAGCGTCTCCTTAATCGTGTCGTCACCTTGGGTGAGCTTGATAAGCGTCGGGTCAATGATGATTTGCTCCGCGCCTGCTATGTTCAAAGTTTCCGAAGTTGCCGCGCCCGCCAAGGTAATGGTGCCTTCGCCGACCGTGAGGATAACATCCGCGTCGACGGTATCTTTGGAGTAAGAGGCGGTACCGTCGCCGATTTGGAGTGTCGAATCTGCGCGGAAGCCTTGAATCAAATCATTGCCCTCGGTGTAGACAATCAGATTATCGGCAGCGGAGGAGCCGAGGCTGATTAAGTCGTTACCCGCGCCCGCATTGACGGTGGAGTTCGCGGCGTCGTTGTTGACGGTATCGGAGCCTTCGCCCGCATCAATGCTGACGTTCGCGCCCGTGTTGAGGATATAATCGTTGCCGCCGAGTGCATTGATTATCATACCGTTTTGGTCGTTGGTAAGGGATTCTGCCGCGTCGGTGCCCGTGACCAAGTTTGAGCCTTCGATGCCCAAAATGTTGACGGTATTCAAAGTTGCGGCGTCCAAGAGGAGGATTGAGCCTTCGCCGACGGTAATAACGATGTCCGAGCCGACGGTAGCTTTTGCGTAAGTGCCGGTGCCGTCGCCGATTTGCAATGTCGAATCTGCGCGGAAGCCGCTTATCGTATCGTTGCCGTCGCCCGCAGAGTATTGAATCAAGGCGTTTTCGGTTTCCCACTCCGTAAAACTGATTGAATCGTTGCCCTTTCCGCCGCTGACAGACACATTGGAGCTTTCTTCGTCTACGGTAATGGTGTCGTCGCCGTCACCCGCGTTTATCGTGGCGTAATCACCATAATAAAGCAAAATGGTATCGTTGCCGTTGCCCGCGTCGACGGAGGCTTTATAAGCGTCCCCTTCGCCCTCGTACAGATAGCCGACTTTGAGGGTATCGTCGCCGTCACCGCCGTTTATCGTGGCGTTCGTGCCGAAATTGTGTTTGATGAAGTCGTCACCGTCGCCGCCGTCGAGCAAGACGTTATTGGCGTTGAGGTAAATGCTGCCGTTAAAAATTCTGTCGTTACCGTCGCCGCCGCGAATCGTGGAGCTGTGACCGTAGTTGATGATGGAATCATTTCCCGCGCCGCCGAGGATTGAGATGCTGTTGCCTGCTCCCACGTATGAGTCGCCGTTGGTTATGGTATCGTTACCCGCGCCCGCGTCAATCGTTTCGTAATTGCCGCCGCTTTCGATTGAATCGTCCCCGGCGGTGCCCTCGATAAGCAATGAGCGATATGTGCCGATAATTTGGACGGCGTTCAAGCTTGCGGCTCCGCGCAGGGTTATCAAATCTTCGCCGACGCGCACGAACACATCATTGCCGCTCATAACGCTTGCATAAGTATCGGAGCCGTTGCCGATTTTGAGCACGGAGGTCGCGTTGAAACCTTCAATCAAATCGGAGCCGCCGTCATATTGGAACAGGACATTTGCGCCGCTGTTGATAATCGTATCGTTACCGGTGCCCGCCTTGATTATCGCGTTATCGGCGGTATTGCTTAAAGAGTCGCCCTCTGCGGTGCCTTCGACGAGCGGTATAGGCGTATCGACGAGGACGCCGTTAATTTCTAGGGTTTCCAAGGTCGCCGCGCCGAGCAGGAGGATTTTGCCGTCGCCGACCTGCAGAATGAGATCGTCGCCCAAAGTCATTTTTGAGTAGGAGGCTGTGCCGTTGCCGAGGCGGAGCCGTGAGGTATTATTGAAGCCCGTGATAATATCCGTGCCGTCGCCGACCGCATATCTGAACAAAGCATCGTCGCCCGTGTTGTTTATGAAGTCGTTGCCGGTACCGCCGTTGACCGTGGCGGCATTGCCCGAATTGTTAATGATGTCGTCGTCCGCGCCCGTCACGATTGAAGCCTCGCTGCCTGAATTGGTTACGGAGTCTTTACCTTCGCCCGTGCCGATTCTTGCCGCAAAGCCCCCATTGGAAACGGTATCATCGCCGACACCTCCGCTTATGCTTACGTTGGCACCGTCTTGATTATAAATCCAATCGTTATCGGCTCCGCCGTCGATTGTGACACTCGCGCCGCTATGGTTGTCGCCATTACCATTCCAAATTATATCGTTACCTTCGCCGCTCAAAATTGAAACCTTATCTTCTTGGAAGTTGAAAAAGAAATCGTTGCCCGTGCCCATGTCGATTGTCACATTGTCGCCGAAGTTCCAAAGGGTATCGTTGCCCGCGCCGGCTTTGACGGTGGAGTTCACACCGTTGTTTTCGATTGAATCGTTGCCTTCGCCCGCGTCAATAAAAGAGTTATCGCCCCTATTGTCAATCGTATCGTCGCCCGAACTGCCGTTGATACTGACATTTGTTCCCGAGTTGTAGATTGAATCGTTACCTGCTCCGCTCACGATTGAAACGTTGCTGCTAGAATAATTATAAATGGTGTCGTTGCCGTCGGCGGTTGTTACAGTTACGGCGGTGGAATTTTCGAGGCGGATTAAGTTATTGCCCGCGCCGCCGTTAATCGTGACCGAGTTGACGTAGCCATTATAAACGGAATCATTACCCTCGCCTGCGTCGATTGAAATGCTGTCGGATCTGTTTCTGATGGAATCGTCGCCTCTGCCGCCGTTGATTGTCACGAACCAGGACTTGTATTCGTTGTAGATATAATCGTTGCCGTCGTCGCCGTTAATCAAGACTCTCACGCCGCTGTTGGTTATGGAGTCTTTGCCGTAGTCGCCATTGATAACAGCCTTGTGCCCGTAATTGACGATTGAGTCGTTGCCGTCGTCGGCGTTGATTGTGACCTTATCGACCTCGCCGACAAGAGTATCAGCCTCTTCGGTGCCGCTCAAGACTGACGGCGTGCCGGGGTGAGTCGGTTTGCCGACGATATTTATCGCTTCCAAGCTTGCGACGCCGCGCAGGGTTATCGAGCCTTCCGCGACGGTGATAATGACATCGTCGCCGCTGACCTGACTTGAATACGGGTCGCCGAAGATTTGGAGCGTATCATCTGCGCGGAAGCCGTCGATAACATCATTGCCGTCGCCTGAGTTGTACTGATAGATAAAGTTGCCGTAAACGATACGACTGTAAACAGTATCGTTGCCTTTGCCGCCCAGGACGGTGTTGCCCGGAAAGTAACCGTCTCCGCTCAAGCTGATAACGTCGTTGCCGTCGCCGCCGTTTAGCGACGAGTCTCGGAAGCTCCCGGTGACGGTATCGTTGCCGGCTCCCGCGTCTACGGTTATGGACATCGCATTTGCCGCGTTGTTGTAAATCGAATCTGCGTCGCTCGTGCCCGCCACAAAAGTGTTGCCAACGGTGTTGTTGTACTCTGCCATAAAAATCCTCTCCCCTCAAAAATCAGCTGTCGAGGATTATTATAGTTGTATTTTTTTTTTTTCAATTTCCCCCGCGAGGTTTAACGAAATTTTAATTGAGGGGTTGGGGACGATTAACTAACTCTTGACGAGAGTGTTGCCGCTGATTCTATAAGTCGAGCCGTTGACGTTAAAAGTTGTCGCCGAGGAGTTTTCCAAGATAATCGCGCTGTAGGTTGAATCAACTTTAAAGACGACACGATCCGAAGCATTGTAATAAGCCGCCGTCCATGCGCCCGTGATTTGAAGCATATCCGAATTGTCGAAGTTGTAAATCATATCTTTGCCGTCGCCGCTGTTGTAAATGAAAATGTCGGAGCCTGAGCCGCCCCAAAGTGAATCGTTACCTAGCCCGCCAATCAAAGTGTCGTTGCCCGTGTAGCCTTGGAGCTTATCGTTACCGTCGCCGCCGAGGATATAATCATTGCCTGAGCCGCCGTTTAGAGAGTCATCGCCTCTGCCGCCGAGCAGTGAATCATTACCCGCGCCGCCTGCAAGCGTATCGTTGCTTTTGCCGCCGAGGATTGTATTGTCGAGGGCATTGCCCGTTATCTGAATCAGTTTCGTGCGCGTCGAGGCGTCGGCAATTTCAATGCCCGTACCTAGCGTCAACTTCGCGGCGGAGCTGTTATAGGCAATGACACCGCCGATAATCGTGGTGAGGTTGGTGCCCGCCGCCGTCACGAGACTTAGCTTTTTGCCCTTGGCGTCCTTGATACGGAGCGAGCCGCCGTTAAAGTTCAAAACAGCGTCCGAGCCGTCAAGCGTGGCATTTCTTATCGCCGCGCCGAGCGAAATCTTTTCACCAACGGCATAATCGGTAATGACATCATTGCCCTCGCCGTAAATGAAAATGTCCGCGCCTTTGCCGCCGGTTAGGGTATCGTTGCCTGAGCCGCCTGTTAAGGTGTCGTTCCCCGAACCGCCGAGGATTGAATTGGCAAGCGCGTTACCCGTGATTTGAATCGATTTGGTACGAGCAGAGGCATCAGCTGAGGCATAAGCGGCGGGCAACGTCACTTTGGCGGAGGAGCTGTCGGTCAATTCCAATGTCTTAACGATTTGCTTGCCGTCAATGTTGACGGAGGATAAGCTTGCCGCGCCGCGCAGAGTTATCTTACCGTCGTCAACAGTCACGATTATATTGGAGCCGCTTACCTGCGCAGAGTATGAGCCTTGCCCGTCGCCGATTTGAAGCGTGGAATCTTCGCGGAAACCTTGAACGGTATCATTGCCGCCGCCTGCGCGATATTTAATCAAGACGTTGGAGCCGCCGTTTATGATTGAGTCGTTGCCGTCGCCCGCAATGATAGTGACGTTGGAGCCGCTGTTGGTCAAGGTATCGTTGCCGTTGGAGCCGCTAAGCAAAGTGTTGGCGAGGGAGTTGCCGATATTGACGCGTGGCGTCGTGGTAACGGCGGATTTTTTGGCTAACCAGCGCAGGAACATATAGCCGCCCGAATAAGCGGGATTGGTTATGCCGGTGATTTTTTTCGTACCGTTGAGAGCCTTTTCCAACTTTGCGGGGTCGGCGGCGAGAGCTTGAATATCGTCTGTACGCAAACCGTCGTCCGCGCCGTGAGTGAGCTCCGCCATGCCCTCCGTGATAAATTGCGGCAGGCGATAGCAATAGTCGATGTTGGCTTGCATGACGGCATGAGTCAATTCGTGAGCAATGGTGCGGTCGAGATAGCCGACGTTATAGCGTTCGCCCGTAGCGTTGGGCTTGCCGTTGGTATCGGCGGCGTCGACGGCATTCGGCTTGTAATAGTACAGGTTAATTTTCAAGTTCAGCGCGGTGGTAATTTTCTTATCGTTGGCGGCGAAGGTCGGATAGACGGCGGCGGTGTAGCCGGTTTTCGCGTTGGCAAAGGTAACCGTGAGTTCGCGCACAGTGGAGTTGGAATTGAAGGCAAAATTATCGCCGTAGGAGGCGGCAATGAGGTCGAGCGAATTCTTTATCCAATGGGCATGCAAATTATTCCAAAGATATTTTTCGTAATCGGAGAGGGCGGCGTAATTTTGAGCGAGCTTGACAGTGAGTCCGTTGACGGTGAAAGAATTGCCCGTGAAGTTGGAAGCCGCGCCGCTTTCGGGAATTATGGATTCGGCGGTTTTAATGGTCTTGCCGGCGTCGGAGCCTGTAATCGCGCCGGTGTCGTCATTGCCAAGGATTATCCCGCAATAATTTTTCAAAAAGTCTTCGCCGCTCGCGGAGCTTTGACAATCCGTAACCATCTGCGCGACAGCCGTCTCCAGGTCGACAAAATGAATTTTGGTGCCGTTCGTGGCATAGTCAATCGCTGCGTTTACTGCTGCCGTGCCCGACAGCGTTGTAGTATCGAGAGCCGCCATGAACTTTCGGATGACCTCTTGTTGAGTTGCCATGAAAAATCCTCCCAAAGTTTTGGCAGATTATACCACAAAAAATCTCGCCGCAACTTTTAAAAAGTTGACAAACAGCAAAAAAGCCCCGCCGAGCCGTTCGACGGGTTTAAAAGTTTCCGCGCAGTTACTTTTGAAAAGTAACCAAACAGTGTTCGCGCCGTGCTCTACGACGTTGGAAGCTGTCGAGCCGCTGATTTGAATCGCCGCCGTGCGAGCCGAGGCGTCTGCCGCCTCCAAAGTCAACGTGCTGCTTATCACTGCGGAAAGCTCCTTGCCCGTCGCGGTGATAAGGCTTAGCGTCTTACTCTTGCCGTTTTTAATAGTCAACGTGTCACTACCGAGCGTCAAGACGGCGTCATTGCCACTGATTGAAGCGTTGGTAATCGCCGCGCCCGGTGAAATTTTTTCGCCGACAGTGTAATCCGTGATAACGTCATTGCCCGCGCTGTAAATGAAGGCGTCCGTCCCGTTGCCGCCCGTGAGGGTATCGGAACCGCTGTTGCCGGCAATTTTAAGCCCCGTGGTGCGAGCCGCCGCGTTGACCGTTGTAAAGGTGCTGTCGTAATCCGCGAGGTTAAGGGGGCTGTTTTCAAATTCGTTCGTGACCGTCAAAACGGTTTTGGCATCGTTGTATTCCGAACCGTCGGGCAAGCCGTTGGAATAATTTTTGGCGAGGTAGCGCAGTTGAGCGTAGCCTGAGGTTGTAGCGTCGTCATAGCCGCCGACTATCGCGGCAAGTCCGCCCCTAATCGGTGTGGACAGATTGTTGACGTAAGCGATATTGGCGTTAATGGAGCCTTTGTAGGGGAGCGTGCCGTTTTTGTCGCTTGCCGTGAGGTTATAGAGTATGGCGGGGTTAATCGTCATGGTCATACGCGAGGCAAGCCCCATATCGCAGCTGAAATCCATCGGTTATAGAGCGCACGGGTCACGAGCCGCTGTTTGGCGAGGTAAGTCGCGCCGCTGCAGCCGAATGCTTCACCCGCATCGGTGTCGCTTACGGTGTGATACGTGACGTTGACCTTCAAGCCGTTTTTTGTAAAGGAATTGTATTGGGCGGCGGTCTTGGCAGTGGAGGTGCCCGCGTCGGTGTTGTTGATACGGACGCCGCAACTTTGCTCAAGGAAGTTTTGATTGTTGCTTGAGGAATTGCGAGCCTGATTGAACGCGCTTTGCAATGCGCTGTAGCTTGTCGCGCCGACGGCTTTAAACGCCTCGTTGACGGCGGCGGTTCCGGTGCTTTCGGTATCCACAAGCGTTTTGACGAATTTCTTGATTATGCCAACGGGTGTCGACATGTAACCATCTCCTTACGTAAAATTTAACTGCTTGAGGATTATAATAATTTTTTTTTTGTCAATTTTGCCGGGCAAAATTCTTTTGTAACGAAAAACCCCGCCGCAACTTTTAAAAAGTTGACAAACAGCAATCTTCATTGTTTGACGAACTTGTTATTGCTGATTTGATAAGCCGTTCCGTTGACGTTAAATGTTGTCGCCGAGGAGTTTTCCAAGATAATCGCGCTGTACGTCGAATCAACTTTAAAGACGACACGACCCGAAGCATTGTAATACGCCGCAGACCAGTCGCCCGTGATTTGAAGCATATCCGAATCGTCGAAGTTGTAAATCATATCCTTGCCGTCGCCGCTGATGTAAATGAAAATGTCGGAACCTGAGCCGCCCCAAAGCGAATCATTGCCGAACCCGCCGCTCAAGGTATCGTTGCCCGTGTAGCCTTGGAGCTTATCGTTACCGTCGCCGCCGAGGATATAATCATTGCCTGAGCCGCCGTTCATCGAGTCATTGCCCGTACCGCCGTCGATAGAATCATTACCTGCGCCGCCTGCAAGCGTATAGTTGCCGCTGCCGCCGAGAATTGAGTTGTCAAGCCCGTTGCCCGTGATTTGAATCGCCGCGCTCCGAGCAGAGGCATTGGCGGAAATGTAAGCGGCGGGGAGCGTCACCTTGGCGGAGGAGCTGTTGGTCAAGGTTAATTTCGTGGAGGCTTGCTTGCCGTCGATGTTTACGGTGTCGAGCTTAGCCGCGCCCGCGAGGATTATCTTACCGGTGCCGGCAGTGACGACGACATTGTTTCCGCTGACTTGCGTGGAGTAGGCGTCGCCCGAAATGCTGAGCGTGCTTGTTTCGTTGAAGCCCATGATAACATCATTGCCCTCGCCCGCCGCGTGAGTGAAAAGGACATTGTTGCCGTAATTTAGGAGGGTGTCATTGCCGGAGCCGCCCGTGATCGTGACATTTTCGCCGTAATTGCGGACGGAGTCGTTACCTTCGCCGCCGAGGATTGTCGCGTTGTCGCCGTAGTTGCGGATAGAATCATTGCCCGCCCCGCCGTCAATCAGAGCCGCGTCGCCGTAAGCGCGAATGGTATCATTGCCGCCGTATGTTTTAATCGTCGCGCCGTCGAGGGTCGTTTTAACGGAATCAGCCGAAGACGTGCCCGTTATGAGTTTTGATTCGGCGTCGGGAGTTCCCGCGTCGTTAATGTGAACGGTATCCAAAACCGCCGCGCCGCTTAGGGTTATCTTAGCGTCGCCAACCGTCACGATAACATCCAAGCCGCTGACCTGCGTCGAGTAAGAGCCTTTGCCGTCACCGATTGAGAGCGTAGAATCTGCGCGGAAGCCTTGAATGGTATCGTTGCCGCCCGTGTACTTAAACAAAATATTTTTGCCGCTGTTGAAGATAAAATCGTCACCCGCGCCGCCGTCTATCGTCACCGAATCGCCGTAGCCGTCATTGCCGCCGAGGTTGCGAATGGAATCATTACCTGAGCCGCCGAGGAGCGTGACGAGTGAGCCGCGATTGTTAAGGTAATCATTACCTGCGCCGCCGTCGATTATCACGCTCTTGCCGTCGTTGTGAATGGTATCGTTGCCGCCAAGCGCACTAATCGTGACGAGGGAGCCGTTGTTGTCGATAATTTCGTCGGCGTCGGTGCTTGTGATTGAAACGCCGCTGACAGTGTTGGTAATCGTTTCGACAGGCGGAGGTTCAGGCGTCGGAGGTTCGGTGCCGTCGGGCAGGAGGGTATCGCCAACGGTCTTATCAGCGACGAGGATTTTATAAACGTTGTCATTAGAGGAGAGAGCCGCCGTGTTAATCTTTTTGCCCGTCGCGCCTTGGAGCGTCATGTTGCTTGAGCCGTCGGAAAGAATCACGTCCGCGCCGACGGTTGAACGGGTAAGCGTACCCGCCGCCTTGATTGTATCGCCCGCGTGATAGTTGACGACCAAATCATTGCCCTCGCCGAAGATGATGACGTTGTTGTTTGAAGCGTCGCCGAAAGTGATTGTGTCGTTGCCCTTGCCCGTGACGATTGTGTTGTTGTAACTGCTGCCGAGCGAAACAAAGTTGCGACCCGCACCCGCGTTGATGAAAGAGCTCCTGCCGCTGGTATAAATTAAATCGGAGCCTGTGCCCGCCCCGACGTTGATTGTCGAAGCCCAAATACCTGCGATGACTGAATCGTCACCGCCACCGAGAGAGACGATATTGTCGGAGCCATTGCCCGCGTAAATTCCGCCCTTGCTCATGCCGCTGTTGACGGTGATTTGATTATCGCCCGCCCCTGCAACGATTGAAGTATGGTTAGGCTTGCTACCGTTTCCGCCGCCCGTGATTATCGTATCGTTGCCGCTACCCGCGCTGATTGTCGACAGTTCGGCGTTGCTGTTGTTGATGTAATTGTTGCCGTCGCCCGCCGTGATTGTCTGATAGCCGCCCGCCGAGCCGTCAATCGACACGGAGTTGTTACCTTCGCCGGCATTTATGCTGACGTGGTCGCCACTGCTGTAGATGTAATCGTTATCGTCGCCGCCCGACAGCGTGACATTGCTCTTGGTGTTGGAGATGTAGTTGTCATCGTCGTAGCCGGTCGCCATGACGTTGCTCGCCAAATTGACGATACGGTCATTGCCGCCGCCCGAATTGATTGTGACGCTTTCGCCGCTGTTTTTAATGCTGTCCATGTCGTTCCCTCCGTCAATCAAAGAATTTTTGCCCGCGTTGTCAACGGTATCCTTGCCGTCGCCGCCGCTGATTGTGACTCGCGCCGCCTCGTTGTAAATGTAATCGTCATCAGCTCCGCCGTTAATCTTGACGCTTGCGCCGTAGTTTTCGACGTGGTCATTGCCGCCGCCCGCGTTTATCGTGACGTGCTTGCCGTAGTTAATAATCGTATCGTCGCCGTCGAGCCCGTAAATCATGATGTTATCGAGCGTGTTCTCAATGTAATCGTCGCCCGACGTGCCGCGCAGAGCTTTCTCCGTCCCCCAAAGCCCCGGCATGAGGATAATCGCGTTGTCGTAGGGATTTGTAATGAGCGCGCCCTCTGCCGCAGGAAGACTTTCGCCCTCCTCAAGCTCAATCGTGTTGATGTTAATCTTCAAGTCTTTGGCGTCTTTGACGATAAGCCCGCCTTTGCCGACTTGTATAATCACGTCGTCGCCGCTGACAGCCGTGGAGTATTCGCCCTTGATTTTGATAACGTCGCTGGTATCGTAGCCGTAAATGGCATCGACGCCGTCGCCCTGCGTGTAGCCGATAATTGCATTCTTTGCGCCGCTAAGGATTATTAAGTCCGTGCCCGCGCCGCCGCTTATCGAATTTGAATCGCCTTGAACAAAGAAAATATCGCCGCCCTCGTTGCCGAAGATGACATTCTTGTTGCCGCTGATTACAAGGTGGTCGTTGCCTGCACCGCCGTAAAGGGTATTGCCGCTGTCGTAGGAGTAGAGATAATCCGCGCCGTTGCCGCCGAAGATTGAATTATACTTCGCGCCCTCGTAGAGGCTGATTGAGTCGTTGCCGTGTCCGCCGTAAATCGTGACGTTCGGAAAGACGTTATAAATACGGTCGTCGCCGTCCTGCGCGTAGAGGCTGGAATTGGCGGCGTCAATTTCGATTAAGTCGGCGTTGTCTGAAGTCCCGTAAGCCAATCTTTGAGCCAACTTGCGCCACCATTCAGCATAATTCTTATCGCTTAAGCTGTATTCTTCGGTAAACTTGGAAACGCTTTCGCCGCCGATTAAAGATTTTATCGAGTCGCCCATCCAAGCTCCGAAGCTCATCAAAACCCGTGACGTATCAAAAATCCAATCGTCAATTCCTTTAGCATAGTTACTGAATCCGTCGTGAAGACCGCCAGCCACCGCGTCGAGCATAGCCTCTTTGAACGCCGTTTCCTCCGGCAAACCGTCGTCCAGATAGTAGCCTATTTTTTGTCCATACGTGGAAACTATCTCTATCGCGCCGATAACCACCGACAGGAAAATATCAATATAGCTGAATGGCTCCGCCGCAGAGGCGTCTTTGCATATGGACTTCACAATCGCCGAAAGCTCCGCACCTACCAATTCAGCGGCAGCCTTTGCAAGATCCTCCTTTTCTTCGGGCGTCGTGCCGTCGAAGGTCGCGATAACGTTCGCTCCGTAAGCCAGCGTCGCGGCAGACAGTTCCATAAATATCGTCTCGTCGCCTTTCAGTTGCAAGTAAGAATCGGCGATGCTTCCGATTTTAGAAATGATAGACGTTATTTCGTTGCCGAAGTCCGCGAAAGTTTTTGTTCCTTCCGAATTGTCGACGGTATCGATAATCCCAAGCAGTTCGTCTACCACCTCAACCGTGTTTACGGTAATCGACAGTCCGTGCTCAATGTTTAATCCTTGAGTTCCGAAAAGGGCACCCGCAAATTCAAGCGCAGGATTTACGTATGTCTTGAGAAATTCAACGCTCTCTTTGTCTTGGTCAAGAATAGGTTTAATAAAAGGGCTGTGAACAACGGCACTGAATATCCTCAAATGCGGCAGACCGGTTTGGAAGAGATTAGTCTTTCCGTCGTCGTCAAGTCCCTCGTAAGGATTCGCCGTCGCGAAACGCTGAAGGTCAAATGCAAGTTCATTCATAACAATCCGCTCCTTTCTGTTGTTGCGTGTCCGACGGCAATGAAAAAAAACCCGCCGAGCTTTTCGACGGGATTTAAAACTTTCCGCGCAGATTATTTTTTCTTGCGTTTCTTGGACTTTTTGGGCGAGCGCGTGGCGTTGGCGAGCTTAGCCTTCATCTTATCGGTCTCTTCCTTTTGCTTATCCGAAGACTTCTTATCGCGTTGCATCTTGGCGTATTCCGCGCCGAGTCCCGCCAGCTTGTGCTTGACCGCCATAATCGGGTGCGACAGGAGCATTTTATTTTGCCCGCCCTTCATAATGGTGTTAAAGTCGTTGGTAAAGCGTTCGCCGAAGCAAGGCGTTTCGCACTGTTCGCAAATGGGCTTGCCGATACCGTAGGGGCAACGGCTGATTTTTATCATGACGGTACTAAGGACGGCGGTGCATTTGGCGCAGAGTTTGCCGCCCTCGGTGCCGTGATTCGCATTGCAATATTCGCCGAAAGTCTTGCGGATAGTCTCCTTTTCCTTCGGGACGTTGTTTTTCAATTCCGGCTCCTTGCGTTTGGGCAGGAGGCTTTTGACTTTGCTTTTTACCGTGTCGAATATTCCCATAATCAGACTCCTTTCGAGTGGTTGATTCATTTTAATTGCCGCGCAGGATAAAAGCAAGCCGCGCAGAATTTTTTCGACGAGGAGGAATGCACTATGACGTTAGAGGAATTGCGGGCCGGCTTTGCCGACGAGAATCACCCCGCGAATAAAAATCCCGACCGTTTGGATTTTTTCCGCGAGCTTTGTCAGGACAGCCGCCGCCTCGAAATGGAGCTTAACACGAAGTATCACACGCCCGAAGAGATTATCGAGCTGATGACGCGGCTCACGCGCAGGCAAGTTGATTCGACGTTCCGCCTGTTCCCGCCGTTTACCGCCGACTTCGGCAAGAATATTACCTTCGGCAAGAATGTCTTCATCAATGCGGGTTGCCGCTTCCAAGACCAGGGCGGCATTACGATTGGCGACGGCGTTTTAATCGGGCACAACGTGGTTTTGGCTACGGCGACGCACGACCTCGCGCCTTCCGGGAGCCGCAAGCTCCACTACAAGCCGATTGTCATTGGCTCCAACGCGTGGATTGGCTCCAACGCCGTGATTTTGCAGGGCGTCACGGTCGGCGAATGGGCTGTTGTGGCGGCGGGCGCGGTCGTTACCCGCGACGTGGAGCCTTACACGGTGGTCGGCGGCGTTCCCGCGAAGTTTATCCGCAAAGTTGACAACGACCTTGCCGAGGGCACGCCCGTTGACTACATCGAGGCGCACATATGAAAACTTTATTGGCGGCAATCTGCGCGGCGGCGTTGTTTATAAGCGGTTGCGGAGAAAATCCTCAAGAGGCACCGACGGAGGTCAGGGAGGCGGTTCAAGTGCGCAATACCATTACGATTCAAATCAACGGCAAAGAGTTCACGGCGACGCTCGAAAATAAGCGGAGTGCCCGCGCCTTCGCCGAGCGGCTTCCGCTTGAAGTCGACGCGACCGAACTCAACGGCAACGAGAAATATTTTTACCTTGATGACGATTTGCCGACCGACGCCGTGCGTATCAATCAGATTCACGCGGGCGACTTGATGTTGTACGAATCAAATTGCGTTGTGCTTTTCTACCGCGACTTTACGACGAGCTACAGCTACACGCGCCTGGGCAAGCTCGATAATCCCGCCGGTTTGGCGAGCACCGTTGGCGACGGCAATGTTCATATCAAGTTCGAGGAGTGATTTACATGTGGAAATTTTTAATCGCGCTGATTCTGTTGGCAATGCCTTTTACGGCGTCCGCGCAGAGTCAAAGCCTGTCGATTGACGGCGACCACGGTAAGCTTGCCGCCATATTGCAGACGCCCGACGCCAAGACTTATCCGCTGGTGATAATCTGCCACGGCTTCACGGGCAATAAAGATTCGACTTTGCTTAACGACCTTGCTAACGCTCTGGAGGCGCGGGGCATAGCGTCGCTCCGTTTTGACTTCAACGGGCACGGCGATTCCGAAGGCGACTTTCAAGACATGACGGTACTTAACGAGATTGAAGACGCCAAACACGTTTACGCCTACGCAAGCACCTTGCCGAACGTCACAAGTATATCAATCGCGGGGCACTCTCAAGGCGGCGTGGTGGCAAGCATGGTTGCCGGCGACCTGGGCGCGAAGAAGATTAAAGCCGTCGTGTTAATGGCTCCCGCCGCTGTGCTTAGAGACGACGCCATTCGCGGACACCTCATGGGCAAGACTTACGACGCCGCCAATCCGCCCGAATACGTCGAGATTTCTACGATTCACGGCAAGCGCAAGGTCGGGCGCAACTACATCAAGACCGCGCAGGTTTTGCCGATTTACGAGACGGCGGAAAAGTTCACGGGCAACGCCTTGATGATTCACGGCACGGGCGACGTGATTGTTCCTTACACCTACAGCCTCAGCTACAAGAAAATTTATAAGCGCGGCGCGGTTGAGTTGCTGGACGGCGTCGACCACATTTTTGCCGGCAACCAAAAGCGTACCGCCAAGATTGCCGCCGATTGGTTTGCCGCTCAGCTTAAAAAATAATCGGAGGGCTTGAAATGAATCGTTCACTGAAAAGGCTTTTGACTGCCGCGCTGTGTATCGGGATTATGGGCGTGCCGCTTATCGGCGAGGCGGCAATATCTGCCGACGTTAAAAATAATGCCGCGAGCAAAATCAAGGTTGAAAAGCTCAAGCTTGAAAAAAAATGGGATAAGGTTTTCCAAAAGAGCGACGCCGTGAATCACCGCAAGGTTACGTTCGTGAATCGCTACGGGATAACGCTTGCCGCCGACCTCTACGAGCCGAAGACGTATTCGGGCAAGTTGCCGGCGATTGCGGTTTGCGGAGCGTTCGGAGCCGTCAAGGAGCAGATAAGCGGGCTTTACGCTCAAACCATGGCGGAACGCGGCTTTTTGACCATAGCGTTTGATCCGTCATACACGGGCGAAAGCGGCGGCTATCCGAGGTTCGTTGCCTCGCCCGACATTAACACCGAGGATTTCTGCGCGGCTGTCGATTTCCTTAGCACTCAACCGAACGTCGACGCGGAGCGAATCGGAATAATCGGGATTTGCGGCTGGGGCGGCATGGCGATTAACGCGGCGGCAATTGATACGCGAATCAAGGCGACCGTTACCGCGACAATGTACGATATGAGCCGCGTCATGGCGAACGGCTACTTTGATTACGACAAAGACCGCGCCACTTTAACGAGGGAACGGCAGGCAAATCGCGAAAAGCTCAATGCTCAGCGCACCGCCGACTACAGAGCGGGGATTTATGCGCAGGCGGGCGGCGTCGTCGATGACCCGTCCGATATGCCGCAGTTCGTCAAAGATTATTATGCTTACTACAAGACCGAGCGCGGCTATCACAAACGCTCCTTGAACTCAAACGCGGGCTGGAACGCTACGACGGCGTTATCGTTCATGAACATGCCGCTTATCACCTACGCAGCCGAGATTCGCACGCCCGTCTTGATGATTCACGGCGAAAAGGCTCATTCGCGCTACTTTAGCGAGGACGCCTTCAAATACATGACGGGCAAACGCTCTTCCGGCAACGATACGATTCACGGCAACAAGGAGCTGTTGATTATCCCCGGCGCGAATCACGTTGACCTCTACGACAACCTTAACGCCATTCCGTTCGACAAGATTGAGCAATTCTTTAAGACCAACCTTTGACCCCGCGCAGATTTTACCTCCCTCGGCTAAGCGTCGGGGGATTTTTATTATCTGCGCGGAATTGACAAGGCGAAAATGCAAAAAGTATAATGCGCAAAAAAGGAGTGGACTTTATGGCTTATTTCAGTAATGAAAAGTCCGATACGCTTATATCAGGTACGAGCAGCACGGATGAAATTGAAAATTGGGGCGAAAACGTCACTATAAACGGCTACGACGGCGATAATATCATTGTAAACTTTGCTGAAGGTGTAAACGTTTCAATAAGCTGTGGAAACGGTAATGATTACATCGATAACTACGCAAAAAACGTTACGATAAGCGGTGGCGGCGGAAATGATTATATCGAAAACCATTACGGCTCAAATATCGTCTTTAATTACACTTCGGGCGACGGAAATGACATTATCGAAGGCTTCCGCGCAGATTCCACGCTTTCAATCGGCGGCGACTCTTATTCATCAGAAACTATAGGCGATGACGTGATTGTAACGGTCGGCGACGATAAAATCTCACTTATTGGCGCGGCAAGTTTGGAGTCTGTCAACATTGACGGCACGCTTGACACCGTAAACACGGCGATTCTTGTTCTCACCGACGGCAACGACACGCTGAAAAATACTTCCGACGGTGCGATTATCGCGGCTCTCGGCGGCAATGATTCAATTCGCATTTACGGCGACGGGGTATCGATAGACGCAGGCGCAGGTAACGACTCGATACGCAACTACGGCGACAACGTGACAATATCGGGTGGCACGGGCAACGATACCCTCCGCAACGCGTTCGGCGAAAATGTTCTGTTCGATTACAGCACAGGCGACGGTTCAGACGTAATTATCGGCTTTAATGAGACCTCAACATTGCAAATCGGCGGCGGCACGGGAACTTACTCGACGACCAAGAGCGGCAACAATATCATCGTGACAGCGGGCAGCGGCAACGTGACTTTGGCGGGCGCGGCTAAGTTGGACACGCTCAACATTCTCGGCACGGAAAAGACTTACAAAACTTTGACGTTGACGGAAAAAAGCTCGGCTAAAATCACGCTACCTGCGACTTATATCGCGACCAACGGCATAAGCCGCACGACGGCGATTAACATCACGGGCAACGCGCTCGACAACACCATATCGGGCGGAGCAGGAGCCGATACGCTAAGCGGCGGCGCAGGCAATGATTCAATCCTCGGCGGTGCGGGCAATGATAACCTCAACGGCGGCAGCGGCGATGACATTCTGCTCGGCAGTGACGGCAACGATAAGCTTTACGGCTACACGGGCGACGACACCCTCATTGGCGGCGCAGGTAATGACAGCCTTTGGGGGCAAGCCGGCGCGGATACGTTTATTTATGCCGACGGCGACGGTAAGGATAAGATTTATAACTTTGACGATGACGATATGCTTCAAATCAGCGGTGATTGGACAGCGGCATACTACAGCGGCTCGGGGCGCGTCGTCTTCAAGGTCGGCTCCACCTACAGCGCAATCATATTGGAAAATTCAACTGCCGCGACCTTCAACATAAACGGTGAAACCTACGCTGTCAGCAACAACCAATTCACCAAGCAATGACTAATCCCTATGTCCCTATGTAGGGATTTTTTTATGGCATTGCAGGAAAAATTTCGCGGGGCGGCGAAATTTTGGGCAACGTTTCAGATTGAAAGGAGCAATTTAAATGGTTGGTGTAAGGAAAGTAGTAGCGATAGTCTGCGGCGGCGGTCCCGCGCCCGGCATGAACGCCGTTATCAACGCGGTAACCAACACGGCGAATCGTCACGGCTGGGACGTGCTCGGCATGTATGACGGCTTCAGTCACCTCGGTCGCGGCGAAAAAAGTTATATCCGTCTCGACAGCGCGGCGGTCAATCGCATTCACTTGACGGGCGGCTGTATCCTGCGCATGTCGCGTTTCAATCCGACTAAAAAAGAATCCGACCTGCGCACGGTCGTTGAGACGTTGACGGAGCTTGGCGTCGGCTACCTGGTGACAATCGGCGGCGACGATACCGCGTTCAGCTCGTCGGCGGTCAGCGAATACGCCCGCAAGCTCGGCAGGACGATTAACGTTGTCCACGTCCCCAAGACGATTGATAACGATTTGCCGCTCCCCGAAGGCATTCCGACGTTCGGCTTTGAGACGGCTCGCGCTTTCGGCACGACCGAGATTCAAAACCTTATGGAGGACGCGCACACCTCGAACAATCGCTGGTACTTTACAATCGCAATGGGCAGGACTGCCGGGCACTTGGCGTTGGGCATGGGGCGCAGCGCGGGAGCCGCCGTCACGATTATTCCCGAAGAATTCCCGCAGGATAAGATTCGCCTTCAACAGGTCGTCGACATCATCACGGGTTCAATCGTCAAACGCTACCTTATCGGCAAGAACTACGGCGTGGCGGTCGTGGCTGAGGGCGTCATTGAAAAAATTGCCGAGGAGGACTTCCAAGAGCTGGGCAACGTCGTCCTCGACGAGCACGGGCATATCCGCTACGCAGAGCTTGACTTTGGCGAAATCCTCAAGCAGAAAGTCCTCGCCGAGCTTAAACGTATCGGCATTAAAATTTCCATCGTCGACAAGGAAATCGGCTACGAATTGCGTTGCACGGCTCCTATAGCTTACGACATCGACTATGCGCGGAATTTGGGATACGAGGCTATGCAATTCCTTATGCGCGGCGACAGCGGGGCTTTAATCACGATTCAGGATAATAAGGCTGTGCCGTTGCGCTTTGAAGACATTCGCGACCCCGCCACGGGCAAAACTTTCGTCCGCAGAGTCAATATCAACTCGGTGCACTATCGCATTGCTCGCGGCTTCATGACCCGTTTGGAAAAGGGCGACCTCGACGACGCCGGCGTAGCCAATGCCTTCCGCATGAGCCCCGAAGAGTTCAAGCAACGTTACAGTTACCTCTTCGACGACGAGCCTACCCTCGACAATCAGTAAGTTTCAACCACGACATAAAATTATCCCCGTCAAAACGGCGGGGATTTTTCGTTACGGCAAAGCGGCTTCCGAAGTCGGACGTCTAATCGCGTCTGCTGTTTGTCAACTTTTTAAAAATTACCCCTCCGAATTTGGAAGGGATTTTTTTTGCAAAAAGCCGCGCAGGTAATTGACAAAAAAAATAATTATTATAATCCCTGTAAGGTTAATCCCAAAAATTTTACGTGGAGAGTGGTTCTTATGGCAGACTCAATCGGCAACAGCATGGAAAGCGCAAAAGTAACGGGCACGAGCGGCGCGGAGTATATCGAAAACAGAGGCGCCTATGTTACAATCGCGGCGGGCGACGGACACGACACCGTTTATAACAACGGTTACACAGCCCGAATTCTCGGCGAGGGCGGCAACGATTCAATCTACAACGACTTCGGTGGCGACTTGTCCTCAATCAACGGCGGCGCGGGTGACGATACCGTTCTGAATTTGGGCGTAGACGTCACAATCGACGGCGGTACCGGCAACGATTTCATTTACAATAAAGAAGCTATAGAAATAAGCTCAGGCGGTGACGGCAATGACACTATCATAAGCTCAGGCACAGACGTTTTGCTTAATGGCGGCGCAGGCGACGATTACATTACCAACGAAGGCGTGCGCAACTTAATCAGAGGCGGCACGGGCAACGATACCATCCTCAATCGCAGCGACGCAACAAGTGTGACGGTAGAAAGCGGCGAGGGCAATGATTTAATCGACAACGCTGCCGCCGAAGTGACAATCAGCACGGGCACGGGAGCGGATTCCGTCGTCAATACCGGCTCCAACGTCACGATAAACGGCGGCGAAGGCAACGATTACATTATCCTCGGCGAAGAATCCAAAAATAATCTGATTCAGTACACGTCGGGCGACGGCAAAGATTTGGTGACGGGCTTCAACGCGACGTCAAGCCTCCAAATCGGCGACGGCACCGCCTCCTATGCCACGGTCAAGAGCGGCTCTGATATAATCGTCACTGTTGGCGACGGCTCGATAACGTTGGTCGGCGCGGCTGACTTGGAGACCGTCAACATAGTTGGCAAGCTCGGCACGTCAAGCGGCTCCGATACTCAAACGGGCAGCGATACCGACGGAAAAGTTATCATCAATACAAACGCAAGTTCGCTTTTGACGGGCACGTCTTACGACGACACAATTTATAACTACGCGAGCAAAGTCTCAATCAAAGGCGGCGACGGCGGCGACCTGTTGACCACGCTCTGCAAGACCGCCAATGTCAAGATTTACGGCGAGGCGGGCAATGATACGCTGGAGGCTTACAATGCCACAAAAGCTTTGCTCAGCGGCGGCGCAGATGACGATTACATTTACATGAGCGGCGGCTCCGGCAATACGGCATTCGGCGGAGCCGGCAACGACACCATCGAGCTTGATTCAGCCTCCGCGCAGATTCTGTATACTTCGGGCAACGGCAACGACCTAATCGACGGCTTCAACGAGACCTCGACACTTAAAATCGGCAACGGCACGGGCACCTACTCCACGCTCGACGGCGGCTCCGACGACGTTATCTTGACGGTCGGCGACGGCAAAATAACCCTGCGCGGCGTCGGCGAGTTCGAGGATATTAAAGACCAAATCCAAGGCACGCTCGCAGATAAGCTTTTGACTTTGGACGATAATTCCACGTGGCAACAGACCCTTGAGGCGAATATCGAAATTGTTGACGCCTAGACGCGCACGAAGTCCCTCCAAATCAAGGGCAACGGGCCGGACAATACAATCCTCGGCGGCACCGGCAGAAATACAATTTGGGGCGGCGCGGGCGAGGACGTGTTCATTTACACGGGCGGTAAAGATGTTATCACCGACTACACGGCGGGCGAAGACGTTATCAGCCTGGCAACGGCGACCTTTTCCGATATTTCTAAGGCGACGACGTCGGGCGCGAACGCTTACATTTCGCTTAGCGCGGGCAATTACATCAGCATTATCGGCGGGCAATATAAGGAGCTGACCCTCGTCGACGCGACGGGCACCGAAAATACCATGATAATCGGCGGCGAAAAATATACCGACGAATCCAAATGGCAACAAACGCTCCAAACCGCTACCGAATTTGCAACCGCCACGGAGCGCACGAAGTCCATTCAGATAACGGGCAACGCCTCGGACAATACAATCCTCGGCGGCACCGGCAGAAATACAATTTGGGGCGGCACCGGCGACGATTATATTCGCGGCGGTACCAACAATGATTCGCTCCTCGGCGAGGCAGGGCATGACACCCTTGACGGCGGCAAAGGTAACGATACGCTCCTCGGCGGCGAGGGCGAGGATGTGTTCATTTACACGGGCGGTAAAGATGTTATCACCGACTACACGTCAGGCGAGGATATGATTTCAATCGGCGCGGCTAAGGGCGATATTTCGTGGAAGGACTCCGGTACGAGCGACGTGCTCTTGACTGTCGGCAAAGCGGGCACGCTCCTCCTCAAGGGCGTAAGGAACAGCGGTTGACTGGCTTACGATTCCAACGGCGACACAATCGGCATTAACGATACGCTGACCGTCACGAACGCGGACGGCTGGGACGTGAAAATCGCGGATACGAATTACAGGGTGATTGACGCGACCGCTCGCACGAAGGTTGATAAGCTCACGGGCAACGACCACAACAACAAGATTTTGGGCGGCTCGGCTAAGGATATAATCAACGGCGCGGAGGGCGACGATTATTTGGTCGGCAACGGCGGCACGGATGAAATTCACGGCGGCGAGGGCGACGATACTTTGATAGGCGGCGCAGGTAACGATTCGCTTTGGGGCGACGACGGCGCGGATACCTTTGTCTACGCCAACGGCGACGGCAAGGACATTATCTTTGACTTCGACGCCGACGACCTGCTCCAAATCACCGGCACTTTCACGGGCACTTACAACATCGGCACGAACACGATAGCGATAAAGGTTGGCTCGACCGCCGACGCTATCACGCTCCAAGACTTCACGGCGAACACGTTCAACATAAACGGCGACAGCTACCGAATCAGCGGCACCAAGCTTATCAAAAAATAAATCTGCGCGGAGTCAAAAAAAATTATCCCCCGTCAACATTCGGCGGGGGAATTTTTATTATCGATAATAAATTTTTAAATGGCGTCGAAGCCGTCCGCGAGGTCGTTGATGATGTCCTCGATGTGTTCGGTACCGATTGACAGGCGAATCGTGGCGGGCGTGATACCCGAAGCAATGAGTTCGCTCTCCGTCATTTGCGAGTGGGTCGTAGAGGCGGGGTGAATCACCAGCGATTTGACATCCGCGACATTGGCGAGCAACGAGAAAATCTTCAGGCTGTCGATGAATTTCTGCGCGGCGACGGCTCCGCCCTTAATCTCAAACGTGAAAATCGAAATGCCGCCGTTCGGGAAATATTTTTTGTAAAGCGCGTGGTCGGGGTGATGAGCAAGCGCGGGGTGATTGACTTTGGCAACCTTGGGGTGCTTGGCAAGGAAGTCGACGACCTTAAGCGCGTTCTCTACGTGACGCTCAACGCGCAACGATAAAGTCTCGACGCCCTGCAGGAGCATGAAGGCACTCAACGGGGAAATAGCGGCTCCCATATCGCGCAGGAGAATCGCTCTGATATAGGTGACGAACGCCGCCGCGCCCAAAGCCTTATAAAAGCTGACACCGTGATAACTGGGATTCGGCTCGACCAGGTGCGGGAATTTGCCCGAAGCCGCCCAATCGAAGTTGCCGCTTTCAACGATAATGCCGCCGAGCGTGGTGCCGTGTCCGCCGAGGAACTTGGTCGCGCTGTGAACGACAATATCCGCGCCGTATTCAAACGGGCGAATCTGATAGGGCGTGGCGAACGTGTTATCAATGACGAGCGGGATTTTGTGCTTGTGAGCAATGTCGGCGACGGCTTGAATGTCAATCAGCGTGGCGTTGGGGTTGCCGACGGACTCGATAAAAATCAGCCGCGTATTGTCCTGAACAGCCGCCTCGAAAACGTCAACGCCCTTGGTCGGGTCTACGAACGTGGTTTCGACGCCGAAGTCGGGCAACGTATGCTCGAACAAGTTAAAGGTGCCGCCGTAAATGGTGGTGGCGGCAACGATGTGCTGACCTTTATGCGCAAGGGCTTGAACGACGTAGGTAACAGCCGCCGCGCCGCTGGCAACCGCCAATGCCGCAGAGCCGCCCTCCAGAGCCGCAACGCGTTTCTCGAAGACTTCCTGCGTCGGATTAGTCAAACGCCCGTAAATGTTGCCGGCGTCGCGTAAGCCGAAACGGTCTGCCGCGTGTTGGAAGTTGTGGAAGACGTAAGAGGTCGTCTGGTAAATGGGCACTGCGCGGGCGTCGGTGACGGGGTCGGCTTGCTCCTGCCCCACGTGCAGTTGAAGGGTCTCGAATTTATATTTGCGTTCGCTCATGATGATACCTCCCTTAACGTCGAAAAGCCCGCAAACTCAACCGCAGCTGAACTTACGAGCTTTCGTTATCGAATCACCCTTAATTTATTACTATGTCATGTGGAAGGCATGATAAACAATTTAATTTTTATTGTCAAGCAAATTTTGGGCGCGGCGCGAGTAACAAAAAATCGCCGCCCGAAATTGAGCGGTGACCTTTGGCTTGCAATGTTCAATTCAACGTCGCCTCTTCCCCGAAGGCGAAGTAGTAGCCGACTTTGAAGCACTCCTGCAGAAATTTTCTGTCCGCCTCGTTCGCGACCGCAGATATTGCGTCTTT
>ERZ842401.206-NODE-206-length-80984-cov-9.814689_pt1 | contig 80984 bp, 58 predicted proteins | sample MGYA00521270_ERZ842401 | MGnify/ENA primary metagenome ERZ842401 (study PRJEB31892, sample SAMEA3878208) | bioreactor metagenome | biome: Moose rumen | place: Sweden | collected 2011-10 | study: EMG produced TPA metagenomics assembly of the PRJEB12797 data set...
TCATGCCGAGAGCAACAGCCGGCCAGACGCCTTGCCGCGTTGACAACTGCAGGGCACTCCAGGGCCGATTTCGTGTCAACGCGGCAGCGAAACGGGCCCTAACGGCCAAGAACCTTGCCGCGTTGACAACTGCAGGGCACTCCAGGGCCGATTTCGTGTCAACGCGGCAACGAAACAGGCCCTAACGGACAAGCAGCCGCAGGTGGTGAACTGGCCTTCTACGCAGTTTATGCGCCTGGGTTTCCACTGGAACCCCACCACATCGGCCTACCTGGACCAGATGTTCGGGATGTTGCATAGCCTGAATTACTTCGACTAGCCGGGATGGCGCTTTTTTGCGCCGCGCACCGGATCGGCTTCCAGGGGATCGTCGGGCCAGGCGTGTTTGGGGTAGCGGCGGCGGAGTTCCTTGCGGACTTCGAAGTAGGTGCCGCTCCAGAAACTGCGCAGGTCGGTGGTGAGCTGGACGGGCTTGTAGCCGGGAGACAGTAGTTCCATCAGGACAGGCAGGGCTCCGCCGTTCACCCGGGGCGTATCCAGCAGGCCGAAGCATTCCTGCAGCCGGACCCTGAGCACCGGGGCCTCGGCACCTTGCCGGTATTCCAGCCGGATGCGGCTGCCGGTGGGAACCGTGACATGGGACGGGGCCAGCCGCTCCACCGCCTGCCGCTGTTCGTAGGAAAGCCTGCTCCAGATCACCTCCGACAGGTCGATTTTCCGCAGCTGTTCCACCGTAAAAGCCTTGCCGATAAACAAGGGCCCCCATTCCGGGGCCGACGAAAGCAGTGCCCGGGTGTCCACATCGGGCAGTTCCAGTTCAGGATGCCAGGCCGATACGGCCGCCACCCTCCGCTGCAGATTCTGCACCTCTTCCGAGAAGTCGAACATCGAAAGTCCTTCCTTCGGGGCCGCTTCGCAGATGACCCGCACTTTCGCTTCCCGGAGGTCGCCGGACAGCGGCTTGGAACCCAGCAGCAGCGACCCGATGCGTGTTTCCTGCCGGGCAGCGACCGCCCCGGCCTTGGCATCCCAGCCTATCACATCCCGCGAACAGGCCAGCCCGGCCAGGTCTTCGGGAGAAACGGCATCGGCCAGGAAGATTTTGCCCACGCCGCCCGGACGGATATGCATGGACGCAACGGCGATCCATTCGGCGGCGCAGAGCGGGTCTCCGGCTTCCAGGGCCACGATTTCTCCGCCTGAAAGCTGGAATCGTCCCGCGCCCTCTTTCCAGGCATGGCCGATCCTTTCCGGGTAGGCGGCGGCAAGGAGCGCTCCTGCTTCGTAAGGGTTAACCTGGCCTGTCTCCGGCGTCACCTTCGCCAGGCGGGCATACTGGTCCGCACCCCGCAGAATCCGGCTCCATCGGAGGGAAGCGTTGCCGGAACGGGCTTTCCGCAGCGCATCCAGGCGGAGCGACAGGCTGGTTTCTTCGCTGTCATTCAGCGGGTCTTTTTCTTCCAGGACAGCGGCGATATCGGCCGCCAGGGCACGCAGGGAAGGGCTGTCGGCCTTCAGAAGCATCTGTGAGATACGCGGATGGGCGGGAACGGCGGCCATTTTCCGGCCATACGGGGTAATCCGCCCCGTCTCGTCCACGGCTCCCAGGGATGTCAGCAGTTCCCGGGCTCCCGCCACGCGCTGCATGGGCGGAGGCGTTATCCAGGGAAGGGAAGCTACGTCGCTTTCTCCCCAGGCGGCGGCATCCAGCACCAGGGGGGCCAGGTCGGCCTCCAGGATCTCCGGCGTACGGACCGCGGCCATCCGGCTCTCCGTGGCGGCGCTCCATAACCGGTAGCAGATGCCCGGAGCCACACGTCCTGCCCGTCCGGTCCGCTGAACGGCCATGTCCAGGCTGATCCGCACCGTCTCCAGCCGGCTGAGCCCGCTTCCCGGGTCGAAGACCATTTTCCGGCACAGGCCGCTGTCCACCACCACCCGGACCCCCTCAATGGTGAGGGATGTTTCGGCGATGGGAGTGGCCAGCACCACCTTGCGCTTTCCCGGAAGGCTGGGAGCGATGGCGGCTTTCTGCTCCGCGTTGGACAGCATGCCGTAGAGCGGGCAGAGATGCGTTTCCCCCAGCGCTCCTTCCAGCAGCTGCGCGCAGCGCCGGATTTCGGCTTCACCGGGGAGGAAAGCCAGAATATCCCCTTCGTGCCGATGGTGCGCCTCCCGGACGGTATGGGCCACAAGAGGAACGCAGTCCTCCACAGCGGCCTCCTGCGCCGTCCGGACAATCTCCACCGGGAACATCCGCCCTTCACTCTGCACCACAGGCGCCCCCAGGGCCGATGCCAGCAGCCGGGTGTCCACGGTGGCCGACATCAGCAGGATGCGGAGGTCTTCCCTGAGAAGCGCCTGGCTCTGCCGGGTGAGGGCGAGGGCCTCGTCGCTGGTGAGGCTCCGCTCATGGAATTCATCGAAAATAACGGCCGAAACGCCCTCCAGGGCGGGATCATCTATCAGCATCCGGGAAAGGATTCCCTCGGTGATCACTTCTATCCGGGTGTCCGGGGAGACCTTGCTCTCGAAGCGGATGCGGTAGCCGACGGTCTGCCCCACGGCTTCTTCCAGCAGCCAGGCCATCCGCTCCGCCACCTGCCGGGCGGCCACCCTCCGGGGCTCCAGCATCAGAATCTTCCCCGGGAGCGAATCCAGAAGCATGAGAGGTACCAGCGTGGACTTGCCCGCCCCCGGGGGAGCCGTCACAATCACGGCGCCGTGCCCCTGCAGGGCCGTTTTCAACGGCGCTGCAATCTGCCCGGCCGGCAGGGAGGCACACTCTTTCTGGAAACGCTTCATGCAGCGAAGATACGCCCTTTTTTCAAAAAAAGGGTCAAACTGTTTCGATAATCTGCCATTCCGGCGGCAGGATTTTCTTTCATCGCAAAGAATCTGTAACTTTATCGTATGAAACCCGCCGTCCTGTTCCTTCTTTCCTTGCTCCTGGCCCTTCCGATGAAAGGGCAGGGGAATGCCGTCTGTATCGAAACCGCCCAGGGCATCCTTCGCCTGGAGCCCCTGGCCGACGATGCCGTCCGCGTGCGTCTTTCCCCGGGAGGCGTGAGGCACCTTGACGAACTGATCTATACGGAGAAAGTGACTTCGCCGGCCTATTGCGTAACCCGCAAGGGAAAGGACGTGACATTAAGAACTGCCGGAATGACCGTGGAATACAGCGGAGGCAGGCTCCGTTTCCTGGACAGCGCCGGCAACCTCCTTCTGGAAGAAAGCCCGGCCGGCCGGCAGATCCTCAAGACCGAGGTGCTGGGAGAACCGGCCTATAGCGTGCGCCAGCGGTTCCTTTCCCCCGAAGGGGAGCACCTTTACGGCACCGGGCAGTTCCAGGACGGCTACCTGGATATCCGGGGCCTTACCCGCCGCCTCACCCAGGTGAATACGCAGATTTCTTTGCCGATGGTCCTTTCCAACCGCGGCTACGGCCTTCTTTGGAACAATTACGGCCTTACGGATTTCAATCCCTCCGACGGAAAAGTAGAACTGATTCCCCTTGAGGGGGAAGACGGTTCGGTCACCGTGGATGCAACCGGAACGGAAGGAAACCGCCGCGAGAAGCGCTTTTTCCAGGAGTTCGAAGCCTGGCTGGACGTGCCGGAGACGGCCGAATACGCGCTCCTCCTGGATGTCGGCCAGTCCATGGCCCGCAGGCAGTACCTTTCCGTCGACGGGGATCCGCTCATCGACATCTCCAATACCTGGCTGCCGCCCACGGCCGCCGTCAAGGCCCGTCTCACCAAAGGAAGACACCGCCTGGAGGTGCAGGGCACCCGGGGAGACCGGCCTTCCGTTTACTGGCGCCTCGCAGACGCCACCACCACCTTCTCGTCCCCCGTAGCCGAAGGGCTGGATTATACCGTCTTCGCCGGCGGGGCCGATGCCGTGATGCACGCTTTCCGCCGCCTGTCCGGCCATGTTCCGTCCCTGCCGGACTGGGTTTTCCGCTATATCCACTGCCGGGAACGCTACGATACGCAGGAGGAACTGCTCACCGCCGCCCGCCGCTTCCGGGACGAAGGCATCCCTGTGGGCACCATCGTCCAGGACTGGCAGTGGTGGGGGAAATACGGCTGGAACGCCATGCAGTTCGACGAGGAGAAATACCCCGATCCGCAGGCCATGACCCGGGAACTGCACGGGATGGACATGCGTCTGATGCTCTCCGTCTGGTCCAGGATCGGCCGGGATTCGAAACTGGGCAAAGAAGCGGCCGCCAAGGATTTCTACATTTCCGGAACGGAATGGATCGACTTTTTCAAGCCGGAAGCGGCCGGTTTTTACTGGGAGAATTTCCGCAGCCGCCTGCTTCCCGTCGGCATCGATGCCTGGTGGCAGGACGCCACGGAACCTGAAAATGACGACCTGGACGGCCGTCAAGTGGGCCCGGAGCGGATTCCGGGCGCTTTCTACCGCAATGTCTATCCCCTGAAAGTGATTGAAACCGTCTATGAAGGCCTCCGCCGGGATGCTCCCGACAGGCTTCCTGTCATCCTGACTCGCAGCGCCTACCCCGGCATCCAGCGGTATGGAGCCGTGACCTGGAGCGGGGATGTGGGAAATGACTGGGGTACGCTCCGCCGTCAGATCGCAGGCGGCCTGGGCCAGATGGCTGCCGGGCTGCCCTGGTGGACCTACGATGCCGGCGGTTTCTTCCGCCCGGAGAACCAGTATGCGGACGAGGCGTATCAGGAGCGGATGATTCGCTGGATCCAGGCTTCCGTATTCCTTCCGTTCATGCGGGTGCATGGCTACCAGAGCCGCACCGAGCCGTGGGAATACAGCCCGCAGACGCGCCGCCGCTTCGAGGCGGCCATCGGCCTTCGGGAAAAATTGCAGCCCTATATCCTGGAATGCGCCAGACGCGTTGCAGAAGAAGATTATACCCTGATGCGTCCCTTGATTTTCGATTTCCCGCAGGACGGGGAGGCGCTCCGGCAGGACTGTGAATACATGTTCGGCCCGGACTACCTGGTCTGTCCCGTCACGGAGGGCGGCGTAAGCTCCTGGAAGGTATATCTGCCGGAGAATCCTGCCGGTTGGGAAGATATCCGCAACGGACAGCATCTGGAAGGAGGACGCTACCATACCGTTTCCGTCGACCTGGAGGCCATCCCCGTTTTCCGCCGTCTCGCAAGATGAAACCCGCCAGACTGCTCATATTGCCGTTTTTGCTCCTCTGCCTCTCCCTGCAGGGGCAGGAACTCACGTTCAGCACCACCTCCTGGAATTTCGGCTCCCTGAAAGAGGCCGACGGGGCCGTGGAGCACGATTTCGCCTTCCGGAACCAGTCGTCCCGGGCAGTCCGTATCGGCACCGTCTCCGTGAGCTGCAGCTGCGTCCAGACCGTTTTTCCGCGGGAAGAAATCCCGGTGGGCGGCACAGGCGTGGTGACCGTGCGGATGAGTCCGGCCGGCGCCGCCGGAAAGACCTTCCGCTATGCCGATGTCTATTCGCTGGAAGGCAAGCACCTGGGGCGGCTGACGCTGGAGGCCGATATCGACCCGCTGGACATGGGTCTGGAGGAGCGGTACCGCGCCGTGCTGGGCGGTCCTGTCAGGGCCCTCCGGCTGGCGCTGAACTTCGGCTATGTGCGGGAAGGGAAACCCGCGACGAAAGAGATTTACCTGGCCAATGTCGCCGACCGGCCCGTATCACTGGAAGTGGAGAGCGCCGGCGTGCAGGTGGAAGCCCCCCGGATCCTTCCGGCCAAAGGGGAGACCGTGCTGAAAATTACGCTGAACCCCCGGGGCGCCTATTGCACCTTCCGCGATGAGCTGAGGGTCCGGGTCGACGGAATCCCGGCCGCCCCCATCCCCGTCACCGCCCTCTGCCTGGGCGGGGAAGAAGACCCCGGCGCGGCGCTCTGGACCAGTCCGTCGGAAGCCAGGCTCCGCCGCGGGCGGGGCAGCATCGACCTGGGGAACAGCGGCAAGGCCGATCTGCGGATCCTGGGAGTAGAGGTCCCCGAGGGAGTGGACGTGAATCTGAAGCCCGGCACCCGGGTGGCCCCCGGGAAGAAGGTGAAGGTAGTGGCGAAATCGGCCTTGAAGGCCTTTGAAATCAGGATTTTTACCAACGACCCGGTGCGGCCGTTCAGAGAACTTCGCTACAAACAATAAATACGCTATATGAAAAAGATTCTATTGACGATGGCCCTCTCGGGGGCGCTGATGGTCTCCTGCAACCAGGGGGCACGGTACGAGTATCCGTTCCAGAACCCGCGACTTTCCACGGACGACAGGGTGGAAAACCTGCTTTCCCTCCTTACCCCGGAAGAGAAGGTGGGTCTGATGATGAACAAGTCGGTCTCCGTGGACCGGCTGGGCATTCCGGCCTATAACTGGTGGAGCGAGGCCTGCCATGGGATTGTGGCGTCGGATTACACCGTGTATCCGCAGAACATCGGCCTGGCGGCCTCTTTCAACCCTGTGCAGATGCGGAAGATCTACGAGACGGTGAGCGATGAGGCCCGTGCCAACTGGAACCGCTCCGAGCGCGAGTGGAACGTGGGGGACGACGCCCGCTACTACCCGGCCAATCCGGAGCTCTCCTTCTGGTGCCCCAATGTGAACATCTTCCGGGATCCCCGCTGGGGGCGCGGCCAGGAGACCTGCGGGGAAGACCCGTACCTGACCAGCGTGATGGGCCTGCAGACCGTCCTGGGCATGCAGAGCTTCGACGGCACTTACTACAAGACCCATGCGTGCGCCAAGCACTATGCCGTGCACAGCGGTCCCGAACCGCTCCGCCACAGCATGGACGTATCCGTTTCCATGCGCGACCTCTGGGAAACCTACCTTCCTGCTTTCAAGACCCTGGTGATCGACGGAAAGGTGCGTGAGGTAATGTGCGCCTACCAGCGCTACGAAGGCGATCCCTGCTGCATGAGCGAACGCCTGCTCATGGACATCCTCCGCAACAAGTGGGGTTACGACGGCATCATCCTCACCGACTGCGACGCCATCAACAACTTCTACACCAAGGGACAGCACGAGACCCATCCCGACGCGGTTCACGCTTCCGTAGACGCCGTCCTCAACGGCACCGACCTGGAGTGCGGCCGCAGCTTCCGTTCCCTCAAGGAAGGCCTGGAGCAGGGCCTTATCAGCGAGGCCGACATCGACGATGCCCTCCGCTATGTGCTCAGGGGCCGCTTCGAACTGGGTATGTTCGACCCGGCCGAAAAACTGCCCTGGGCGGGCCTGAAACCCGAAGTTATCAGCAGCCCCGAACATCACGCCCTGGCCGTGCAGGCAGCCCGCGAATCCATGGTGCTCCTCAAGAACAACGGCGTCCTGCCCCTCTCTTCGGGCCTGAAGCGCCTGGCGGTGGTGGGCCCCAATGCCGATGATGCCGCCCTCCTGAACGGCAATTACGGCGGAACCCCTACCAAGGAGCACACACAGTCCATCCTGGAAGGGATCCGCGCCGCCCTGCCCGGCACCGAGGTACTCTATGACAAAGCCTGCGAGCTGGTGGACGAGTACAATACCGTGAACCACATGGCCGAATTCAACGGCGGAAAGGGTCTCTATGTAGAGTTCTTCAACAACAAGGACCAGAAAGGAACCCCGGCTGCCACAGGTTACTATACCACGGTGAATTTCAGCACCTTCGGCGGCTATGGCTTTGCCGACGGCGTGAACACCACCGATTTCTCCGCCCGTGCTACGGGCAAGTGGACGGCCGGTTTCACGGGCGTGCTCAAATATTACATCTCCGGTGACAACGGCTACAAGCTCACCGTGAACGGCAAGGTGGTGGACGAGTCCAGGGGAATGGCCGCCTTCCGCCGCAGCCGCTTCGCAGAACTGCCGTACAAGGAACTCCAGGTGGTGGCCGGCCGCACCTACGACATCCGCATCGACTATGTGAAGGGACCTTCCCCGTTCGCCATGTTCACCGCCCAGTTCTGCGAGCGCAACCTGGCCGATTTCCAGGCCCTTACCGCCTCCATCGGTGACGTGGACGCTTACGTGATGGTGGGCGGCATCTCCGCCCAGCTTGAAGGGGAAGGCGGCGACAAGGCCGATATCGAACTGCCCGCCGTGCAGCAGCGCCTCCTGAAGGCCCTCCGTGCCACCGGCAAGCCGGTCATCTTCGTGAACTGTTCCGGCTCCGCCATCGGCTTTGCCAGCGTGGATGACACCTATGACGCCCTTCTCCAGGCCTGGTACGGCGGTGAAGGCGGTGCCGAGGCCGTGGCCGATATCCTCCTGGGCAAGTACAATCCTTCAGGCAAACTGCCCGTCACCTTCTACGCCTCCACCGACCAGCTGCCCGACTTTATGGACTACAGCATGGAAGGCCGCACCTATCGTTATTTCCATGGCGAACCGCAGTATCCGTTCGGATACGGCCTCAGCTACACCACTTTCTCCATCGGAGAGGGCAAGCTTTCCAAGGCTTCCGTGAAGGCCGGAAAGGGTGTGAAAGTGACCGTTCCCGTGACCAACACCGGTGCCGTCGCCGGCGACCAGGTGGTACAGGTGTATGTGAAGAGTCAGGACAATCCGGATGCTCCCATCAAGGGACTGAAGGGCTTCCAGCGCGTTTCCCTGGCACCCGGCGCCACGGCCAGCGTAGCCATCGACCTGGCTCCCGAGGCGTTCGAGTACTATGACGGTGCCGACGGCCTGGCTGTCCGTCCCGGCAAGTACCGGATCCTCTATGGAACCTCCTCCGCCGACCGCGACCTCAAATCCCTCGATTTCCAGGTCCTCTGACCTGGGCTTGCAGGGCGGAACATAGCCCGGACAGGAGTATCAGGGCAAACAAGATTCTTTTCATGAAAAAAAGCTAAATTTGCGGAGAAATACCTCCGAAAGCATGAAAAATCAATTCCTTCTCCTGATATTGCCGATGTTGCTGACCCTTTCGTGCTCCCGGAACAGATCCCCGGTCAAGCCGGGGATGACGGGAGGGCCGGTGGATTATGTGAATCCGCTGATGGGATCGGCCTCCACCTACAATCTCTCCACAGGCAACACCTACCCGGCAGTCGCTGTGCCCTGGGGCATGAATTTCTGGACCCCGCAGACCGGTGCCGACGGCGACGGATGGACCTACCGCTACGACGCCACCCATATCCGCGGCCTCAAGCAGACCCACCAGCCATCGCCCTGGATCAACGACTACGGTGCTTTCTCGCTGATGCCCGTTACCACCGGTCCCTACATGGACCAGGAAGCCCGCGGGAGCTGGTTCTCGCACAAGACCGAAACAGCCACGCCCTATTATTACAGCGTGTATCTGGCCGACCATGACGTGCTGGCAGAACTCACCCCCACCTCCCGTGCCGCTGTCTTCCGCTTCACCTATCCGGAGGCGGAAATGAGTTACCTGGTGGTGGACGGCTTCCCCGGCGGCAGCCAGCTGCACCCCGACGGTAACCGGGTCACCGGCTGGAGCGCCCACAACCACGGCGGGGTGTCCGAGGGTTTCCGCAATTATCTGGTGCTGGAGTCCGACACCCCTTTCACCGTCATCGACAGGGAGGAAGGCGACCATGCGCAGCTGCTCCTGGGGTTCCCCACCACGAAAGGGCAGATGGTGGAGGTGCGGGTGGCATCGTCCTTTATTTCTCAGGACCAGGCGCTTACAAACCTGGAGGAGGTGAAGGGAAAGCCTTTCGAGGAGGTGAAGGCCGATGCCCGCAAGGCCTGGAACGAGGCTCTCGGACGCGTGGAAGTGGAGGATGGAAACCTGGACCATCTCCGCACCTTCTACAGTTGTCTGTACCGGACCCTCCTGTTTCCGCGGGACCTTTCCGAAATCACGGCGGCGGGGGAGCGCGTGCATTACAGTCCTCACAACGGGCAGGTGGAAAAAGGATATTTTTTTACCGACACGGGCTTCTGGGACACCTTCCGGAGCCTTTTCCCCCTGTTGAACCTGCTGTATCCGGAGCAGAGCGCCAAGGTGCAGGAGGGCCTTGTGAACGATTATCTGGAAAGCGGCTTTCTCCCGGAATGGGCCTCTCCCGGCCACCGCGACTGCATGGTGGGCAACAACAGCGCCTCTGTAGTGGCCGATGCCTGGCTCAAAGGGATCCGGGGCTATGACATCGGAGCCCTTTGGGAGGCTGTGACCCATGGCGCCCATGCCGTGCACCCCGGGGTGAGTTCTACCGGCAGGGCGGGCTGGCGGTTTTATGACAGCCTGGGCTATGTGCCCTGCGACGTGGGCGTCAGCGAGAGCGCGGCCAGGACGTTGGAATATGCCTATGACGACTGGTGCATCTGGCAGCTGGGAAAGGCTTTGGGCAAACCGGAGGAAGCGTTGGAACCCTACCGGAAAGCCGCCCTGAACTACCGGAACATCTATGACCCGGAGTATGGCCTGATGAACGGAAAATCGCTTTCCGGCACCTTCCGCCGGCCGTTTTCCCCGCTCAAGTGGGGCGGCGACTTCACCGAAGGGAACAGCCTGCACTACACCTGGAGTGTTTTCCACGACCCGGCGGGGCTCATCGGCCTGATGGGAGGTCCGGAAGCATTTGCCGCCCAGCTGGATACGGTGTTTGCCATGCCGCCCAGGTACGATGACAGCTACTACGGCTTTCCCATCCACGAGATTGTGGAGATGACGGTGATGAACATGGGCAATTACGCCCATGGCAACCAGCCTGTCCAGCACATGCTCTATCTCTACGACTGGTGCGGCCAGCCCTGGAAAGCCCAGGCGCGCATCCGCGAAGTGATGGAGAAGTTCTATACCCCCTGGGCCGACGGTTACTGCGGCGACGAGGACAACGGCCAGACATCGGCCTGGTATGTGTTCTCCGCGCTGGGCTTTTATCCTGTCTGTCCCGGCTCTGGGGAGTATGCCCTGGGAACGCCCCTTTTCCGGAAAGCCACCCTGCATCTGACGGGCGGCGACGTTGTGATCGAAGCCCCCGGAGCCGAGGGCTGCTATGTGCGGCGGCTTACCCTGAACGGCACAAAATGGACGCGGAATTACCTGCGGCACAGCGATCTGGTGAAGGGTGCCCGCCTCCGTTTTACCTTGTCCTCGGTGCCGGAACTGTCGCGGGGCACCGCTCCGGAAGACAGGCCTTATTCTTTTTCCTCCTTCTGATGCAAGGAAAGGCCGGATGACGGATTTAAACTTTGAAACATGGGCAGCAGGTTGCATATCTGGTTTTTGGCGGCGCTCCTTTCGGCGGCAGTATCGTCGTGTACCAAAGAAACAATGGGCCCTGAAGATGATCCCTTCGGGTATCCCATTACCGGAGCCAAAGGGCTGGTGATTGCTTCCGTCCACGAAGATGCGGAAGGGGAGGTCTACTTCCTGTACCAGTCATCCCGTTATTATCCTGTCAATTATACGGCGACACGGGCCAGTTTCCCTTATCGGGCCATGGGCGAAGTGCGCGGGTACGGAGAAGGGAGAGTATATGTGGTCTGGGCGGAAGAGATTGAACAGCCGGAACCAGGCGTCGCCTGCAGCAAGGACGATGGCCTGGACATCTTCAGCGACTGGATGACCAGTGTAGAGGACGGCTTCCTCACCGTGCATTATGAAACCTGGTGGGGCGACGGCTCCGTGAAGCACCGGTTCGGCCTGGTGCAGGGGGACACCCCGTACGAGGTGGTCCTGCAGCACGATACCTGCGGCGACAGGGCGCTGGAGAAGGCCGACGGGCTGGTCTGTTTCGACGTGAATGCGTTTCTCCCCGACACGGAGGGAGAGACGGTGACTTTAACATTAAAGTGGACTACGAGTGCAGGAAAGCCTGCTGAAAGGGAATTCGGTTTCCGGAGCCGGGAATGATCCGGCCGAACGGGAACTGGCAGAATTGGTCCGCAGGAAAGACCCACGGGGGATGCGCCGTTTTTACGACAGCTATGCCGGGTATCTGACTGCGGTCTGCTCGCGCTATATCCAGGACCGGTCCGATGTGAAGGATGTGCTGCAGGACGCTTTCGTCAAGATATTCAGCCATATCGGCCAGTTTGAATACCGGGGTGCGGGAAGCCTCAGGGCTTGGGCGTCCCGGATCGTGGTGAACCAGTCGTTGAAATACCTGCATTCTTCCGGCAGGCTTACCTATGTGGAGGACCTGCCGGATGTGCCGGACGAAGAGCCTTCCGGCCTGCAGGAAGTGCCTCCTGCCGTTCTTCAGGAGATGATCCGCTCTCTCCCGGACGGCTACCGTACGGTTTTCAACCTGTTCGTCTTCGAGCGGAAATCACATAAGGAAATCGCCGCGCTGCTGGATATCAAGGAAGATACTTCGGCTTCGCAGTTTTTCCGTGCCCGGGCCTCCCTTGCCCAGAAGATCAAGGACTATCTAAAGGAACATGACAATGGATAAAAACTGGACAGACAAGCTTCCTGAACTCCTGGAGGAGTATCAGGAAACTGCGCCGGAAGGGCTGTGGGACGCAGTCCAAGCCGGGATGGCCCCTGCCAGGCGCCGGGTGGCGCCGGTGTGGTGGATAACGGCGGCCGGACTGTTGGCGGCCGCCTCCATCGCCATTGCCGTTTTCCTGCGCCCGGATGTCGTGGAAAGCCCTGTCTCCGTCGTCCCCGGAGGCCCCCTGGCCGATGTCTCCGCCCTTCCCGTTCCCCCGGTCTCTCCTGTTCCCCCCGTCATCCCTGACACTCCTCCTGTCATCCCCGACTCGATCGGGGATCTTCCCCGGGAGCAAAGCACTCCGGTTCCGCACCCGGAGGACACCGTCGTTCCGGCGCAGGAGCCGGAAGCACCCGTCGCCCCCGGTCCTCCTGCCACCCCCGGTCCTCCCATCGTTCCCGACACACCTCCTGTCATCCCGGGCTCGATCGGGGATCCTCCCCGGCGACGCGCTGCCCCGTCCGTGAGCCTGACGGTTTCCGGCGGCGGATTCCCCGGACAGCAAGCCACCGGAACCACCTCCGGATACGGCCTCTTCGCCCATCCCGGACTGGCTGCCGCCGATGTCCCCAGCAAGAGCAATATCCTCTGGACCGCGGCCACGAACCGCGAAAGCACCACGGCATCCGCCCATACCCAGTCGGCCCGGCTTTCGATAGGCGTGCTGGTGGGTCTGGGAGACCGCTGGGGCATTTCGTCGGGCGTTGGCTACACCACCCTGAACTCCCGGTTCGAATCGGCTGCGGGGAGTACCCGGGCCATGACGGAACGCCGGACAAGCTATGTGGGAGTCCCGCTCTTCGCGCAGTATACTTTGCCCGAATGGCACCGCTTCTCCGTGTACTTCTATGCCGGGCCGATGTACGAAATTGCCATCTCTTCCAAGACGGAGGTCTCTTACTATTCCGGCGAAACCCTGTTGTCATCCGACAGCAAGACAGACCCGGTCCGCGACAACCGCTGGTCGGCGAATGCAGGCGCCGGCCTGCAGCTGCGTCTGTTCCGGCGCTCCCTGATCTTCGTGCAGTCCGGCTTTTCCTGGCATTTCCCGAACGGCGGCCGGCTGGAGAACTTCTATACCGAGCATCCCGCCGCCTTCGACCTTTCTTTCGGGTACCGGGTGAACCTCCGGGAAGGCCGGTAGTTTCTCGGCCTGAAGACTGAACGGTCGTTTTTTCGCGACGAGCGGCTTTTTCATCCGGGAAATAATCGTCATCTTTGTAACAATAACACTGAAGACGATGAAATTCCATCTCCCTATGCTGGCCGCGTGGCTGCTGCTCACGGCCGCCACCGGGTCCCGTGCCGCCGAAATCGAGCGCATGGATCCTCCGTTCTGGTACACAGGTATGGCCAATCCCGAAGTGCAGGTGATGTTCTACGGAAAGGACATCGCCCGGGCCGATTTTTCCCTGCAGCCCTATGCCGGCGTTTCCGTAAAGGAAGTGGCCAAGGTGCAGAATCCCAACTACCTGTTCGTATACCTGGACGTATCGGCCCAGGCAAAGCCCGGCACCCTCACCTTCACTTTCAGGGAGGGACGGAAAAAGACCGAGCGGAAGTTTGAACTCAGGCCCCGCAACACCAAGACCGGCGCCCAGGGATTCACCTCGGCCGACGTGCTGTACCTGATTATGCCGGACCGGTTCGCCAACGGCAATCCCGCCAATGACAACCTGGAGACCTGGACGGTGAACCGTTCCAACGGCGGCGGACGCCACGGAGGCGACCTGCAGGGAATCCGGGACCATCTGGATTACCTGGATGCACTGGGTGTCACGGCCATCTGGCTCAACCCCGTGCAGTTCAACCGCGGGGGCGCCTCGCACGGCTATTCCATCTCGGACTACTACCTGGTGGACCCTCGTCTGGGCAGCAACGAAGAGTACTGCGGCATGATTGACGCCGCCCACGAAAAGGGCATCAAGGTGGTGATGGACATGATCTTCAACCATTCCGGCAGTTCCCACTGGTGGATTTCCGACATCCCCGACAGCAACTGGTTCAACCAGAACGACGTGGCCCGCCGGCTGGGGTCCCAGGCGCAGCAGGGCCCCCGCCCGCAGGGGCAGGGAGGCTGGGGCCGCGGCCGCCTGAGCGGCCTGCAGACCACCACCCACTACAAATGGGCCCTGATGGACCCGCACGCCCCGCAGAGCGAGAAGGACGTGCTGGTGGACGGCTGGTTCTCCGGAGGCATGCCGGACCTGAACCAGCGCAACCGCCACCTGGCCTCCTACCTGATCCAGAACAGCATCTGGTGGATCGAATATGCCCGCATCGACGGCATCCGCATGGATACCTACCCTTATGCCGATTACGACTTCATGGTGCGCTGGTGCAAGGAGATAGAGGCACAGTATCCGGACTTCAACATCGTGGGCGAGGGATGGTATCCCCGCAATTCCGCCGCCGGCTGGTGGCAGGGCGGATCGGCCCTGAATCCTGCGGACACACACCTGAAAACCGTCATGGACTTCGACCTCACCTTCACCGCCAAGAAGGAAATCCTGAAGGAAAGCAACACTTCAGAGGGCTCAGAGGCCGGTCTGTTCAAATTGTATGAATGCATCGCCCAGGACTTCCTGATCCCGGACCCCGGCCATGTGCTCACCTTCCTGGACAACCACGACATCGCCCGTTTCATGGACCCCGGCGACCCGGTCTGGAAGCTGAAACAGGGCCTGGCCTTCCTCCTTACCACTCGCGGCATTCCCCAAATCTACTACGGCACCGAAATCGCCATGGGCGGCGGTGACGCCATGCGGGCCGATTTCCCCGGCGGCTGGGCCGAAGATGCCAGGAACGCCTTCACCCGCGAAGGAAGGACCGGATATGAGAATGAATGCTGGGACTTCGCCAGCAAACTCCTGAACTGGCGCCGGACCTCCGGCCCCGTCACAAACGGCCGGCTCATTCACTATACCCCCGACAACGCCACCAAATGCTATGTCTACGCCCGTACGGACGGCAAGAATACGGTGCTGGTGATGCTGAACGGCAGCGACAGGGAGCAGACCGTGCCGATGGAGCGTTTCAGCGAAGTCATCGGCCGGTATACCCACGGCGTGGATGCCGTCACCGGGGAAGTGGTGCAGGTGAGCGCGCCCGTGAAGATGGCGCCCCGCGGGGTGTATGTGCTGGACCTCGTCACGGCCGCCCCTGCCTATGCCGCTTTCCATGAGGGTCTTATCGACAAGATTCAGCCCGAAGGCTGGCTCAGGGAAATCCTGGAGCGCCAGCGGGACGGGCTCACCGGTCATCCCGAGGCCATGGCCTATCCCTACAATTCCGTCCTCTGGGCGGGAGAACTGAAGCGGGATTCCGAAAACCGCGGGGCCGACTGGTGGCGTTTCGAGCAGACCGCCTACTACCTGGACGGCCTCACCCGCCTGGGTTATCTGCTGGACGATGAACCCCTGCTGAAAGTGTGGCAGGAGAATATCGACTATGTGCTCGCGCATCCGCTGCCTTTCAAGGCCGGCGTCCAGCTGCCGGAGACGGAGGAAGGACAACGCCGGGGCGGGGGCAATTTCGGTGCCCAGGTATCGGCCGACCCGCGCCTGCAGGAAAGGATGCAGCAGCGCCGGGAGCGGGAACAGCGCCGCCGCCGGATTGCCGCACAGGACCGTCCGGAAGGCCGCTTGGGCCCGGAAACCGAGTCCATGGCCTGGCCGTTCGCCGTCTTTTTCCGTGCCGTGAAGGCCTATTATGAGGCTACGGGGGATCCGCGCATCCCCGCCGCCCTGGAGAAGAATTACCTTTCCTATCCGGTGGAGGAACTGGGCACGGACCGTTTTGTGGTGAATGTGGAAGGCATCCTCTGGACCTGGTCCCTCACCCGGAATCCCGCCCTGCTGGATCTGGCCGTAAAAGCCTGGGAGGAAGGAGCTTCCAACATGACGCAGGCATCGGCCCTCAACGATGAACCCTTCCAGATGCACGGAGTGACGATGAATGAACTCCTCAAGGTTCCCCTGCTGCTGTATGCCTATACCGGTGAAAAGAAATACCTGGACGCCGCCCTGCACGCGGAGGCCAAGATGGAAGGCCCCAACATGCTGGTCGACGGCATCAATTCGTCTTCCGAGGCGCTGGCGGGGAACGACCCCCTGGCCAGCCACGAGACCTGCGACGTAAGCGACTACACCTGGACCATGGGCTACTACCTGATGACTACCGGCGACGGCTCCTGGGCCGACCGCATCGAGAACGGCATCTTCAACGGAGGCCTTGGGTCCATCACCAAGGACTTCCGCTCCATGCAGTACTTCTCCTGCCCCAACCAGGTGATCGCCACCGGCAATTCCAACCACAACGGTTTCAAGCACGGCCTCACCTGGATGGCCTACCGTCCCATCCACGAGACGGAGTGCTGCATCGGCAACCTGCACCGCTACATGCCCAATTATGTGGCCCGGATGTGGCTGCGGGACAGCAACGGTCAGCCTGTGGCCGCCCTCTACGGTCCTTCCTCCGTGGAGTACGACCTGGGCGGCGGCCTCACCGTGAAAATCCGGGAACAGACGGCCTATCCTTTCGAGGAACAGGTCCGTTTCTCTTTCACCTTTTTCAAGGACGGCGCTGAAATCTCCTCGCCCGTAGACATGGACTTCACCTACCGGATCCCTGCGTGGTGCGTTTCCGGCGAGGAAAAGGGCTTCCATACCGTCTCCCGGTCCTGGAAGAGCGGCGACACCTTCACGGTGTCCCTTCCCATGCAGCTGGAGCAGGTGGAGAACCCCCATGGCGGGCTTTCCGTCCGCCGCGGTCCGGTCCTTTATTCCTATGCCGTCCCGGCCGATGTCCAGGAAGACACCAAGGTCTATGACAACCTGGCCGGCAAGGTGTCGGCCAATCCGGATTTCAAGAGCTGGTCCATGACCCCGGCAGGCCCCTGGAACTACGCCCTGGTGACCAATCGCATGCAGGAGGCCAAGGTGCTGGAAACCGGCGCCGTGGGCTTCCCCTTCGACCCGGACCAGGTCCCGGTCAAGATCCGCGTCCCCGTGGTGAAAGTGTCCGGCTGGACACTCCAGGAGAACCGGTACACCCCGGCCCTGCCGGAAACGGTGGTGCCCGAAAGCGGGAAGGTCACCTACATCGACCTGGTTCCTTATGGCAGCACCACGCTCAGACTCACCATTTTCCCGACTTATCAAACCAACAGATAGCTTATGCGCAAACTTCTTTTCCTGTCTGCCGTCCTTGTGGCGGCGCAGCTGGCCTCCGCGGCCGGAGAATACAATCCCGTGGCCGCCCCCGGGGCACAGGTAGTGGCCGGAAACGCCCGTTTCACCGTGCTCACGGACCGTCTCGTCCGCATGGAATGGTCTGCTGAAGGCCGTTTCGAGGACCATGCCACCCTGGCCATCGTCAACCGGAACCTGCCCGTTCCCAAGTTCACCGTCACGCGGCAGGGCGAAGGCGTGACCATCAAGACCCCGGCCCTCACCCTTACCTACAAGGGTGGTGGAAAATTCACCGAAAGCAACTTGCAGGCTTCTTTCCGTCTCAATGGAAAAACCGTGACCTGGCGTCCCGGGGCCGATGCTTCCGGCAACCTGATGGGCACGGCCCGCACCCTGGACGGCTGCATGGGTCCCGACAAGATCAACAACAACGACCCCATGGAACCGGGCATTCTCTCCCGTGACGGCTGGGCCGTGGTGGACGAGAGCGCCCGCCATCTGTTCGTCGAGAGCGACAGCGACTGGGGCGAGTGGGTGGCCGCTCGTCCCGATGGCGAAGTGCAGGACCTGTACCTGTTCGCCTACGGCCATGACTACAAGGCGGCCCTGGCCGATTACGCCAAGGTGGCCGGCCGTATCCCCATGCCTCCGAAATTCGTCTTCGGCTACTGGTGGAGCCGCTATTGGGCCTATACCGACGACGAGTTCGTGGCCCTGGCCGAGGAGTTCCGTTCCCGGAAGCTCCCCATCGACGTGATGGTGATCGACATGGACTGGCACGAGACCTGGCAGGGCGCGTCCCGCCGCTACCGCCGCGACGAGTTCGGCCAGAGCATCGGCTGGACGGGATATACCTGGAACAGCGACCTCTTCGCCGATCCGGAAGGCTTCCTCGCCGACATCCACTCCATGAACCTGAAGACCTCCCTGAACCTGCACCCTGCATCCGGCATCGTCACGCGCGAGAAGGTCTATCCCGCCTTCGTGGCCGATTATCTTTCCCGTACCGACGACTATGACGGCCCCCGGAACTATATCTATGAAGGCGGGGAGACCCTTGGCCGCGACCGGGTGGCCCGCAAGGGCTATCACGCCTCCGTGCCCTTCCGCATGGACCAGGTTGAATGGGCCGATGCCTATTTCAACTCGGTGATCCACCCGCTGGAGAAGCAGGGCGTAGATTTCTGGTGGCTGGACTGGCAGCAGTGGAAGGAGAGTAAGTACATCCCGGGCCTCAGCAATACATTCTGGCTCAATTACACGTTCTTCAACGACAAAGTGAGGGCCAACAAAGGTCTGGCGCCGGAAGATGCCGCCCGGCCCATGATCTATCATCGCTGGGGCGGCCTGGGAAGCCACCGCTACCAGCTGGGCTTCTCCGGCGATACCAATATCCGCTGGGAAGTGCTGGGCTACCTGCCGTACTTCACGGCCACATCGTCCAATGTGCTGTACGGCTACTGGGGTCACGACCTGGGCGGCCACATGCAGCGCGTCGACAACCCCACCGACCCCGAACTCTACACCCGCTGGCTGCAGTACGGTGTGTTCTCGCCCATCTTCAAGACGCACAGCACCTCGTCGGCCGTCCTGGAACGCCGTTTCTGGGCCTTCCCGGACCATTATCAGTACATGAAGGAGGCGCTGGAACTCCGCTATGCCCTCACGCCTTACATCTACGACATGGCCCGCGAGGCCTATGAGACCGGCGTCTCCCTGTGCCGTCCGCTCTACTATGAGTATCCGGAAGATGCAAGGGCTTATACCTGGAACCAGGAATACTTCTTCGGGGAGAATATCCTGGCGGCCACTGTCTGCGAGCCCGTCGGGGCCGATGGCACCGCTTCCCGCAGTGTCTGGCTCCCTGCCGGCAACGACTGGTACGACATGGCCCATCACCAGCTCATGAAGGGCGGTACCACCACGACGCTTCGCTATTCCATCGATCAGAATGCGTGGTTTGTGAAGGCCGGGGCCATCATCCCCCTGGCTCAGGAAGGAATCCAGCACCTGCAGCAGCAGAGCAGCGAGCTCCGGCTGTATATCGCGCCGGGCAAGGGCCGCAGCTCCTATGTCCACTACGAGGACGACCAGGTAAGCCAGGCCTATCCGGACCAGTACGCCTGCACGCAGATCTCCAAAAACGCCACGGGATCGGCCCTGACCGTGGAGATCGGTGCCCGCCAGGGGGCCTTCAAGGGTATGGCTCCCACCCGGAAGCTCTCCCTCATCCTGGGCGGTCAGGACCGTGCTCCCAAGCAGGCCCGCCTGGGCGCCAGGACCCTCTCCTGCGAGTACAACGCCGCCACCCGCGAAGTGGTCATCGACCTGCCGGAAGGCGCCGCCTCCGAACCGCTGAAAGTGGAAGTAAAGTTCTGATTTTCACGTTACGCTCGAAAATGAAAGGAGTGACCGGGACCGGCCACTCCTTTTTTCCAATGAAACTACACGCTAAATCATTGGAACCGCGTTTCGCAACGGGGATTTATTAACCAACTATTAAGGACAAAAAACTAAATTAAAACCAATTATCGGTTGAATTCCACCACCAGCGTGCTATAAGGTGGAATCTGGGTGTTGTCATCGACGAGGGTCTTTTCTCCGGTGATGATATTGCGTCCTTCGCCCAGTCCCTCGGTGATTTCACGGAAGCGGGTCCAGGTAACAGGACGGGCCTGGTCGGAATTGTTGATGAATACAAAGACCACTTCCTTCTCGTTGTAACGGAAATAGCCGTAGGTGTTGTTCTCGGGGATGAAGTGAAGGGTTTTTCCGTTATGGATCACTTCTTTTCCCTTGCGCCACTGGAAGAGGGTGCGGGCATAGCCGTGCAGGTCTTCGGCATGGGCCCAGGCCTCGGTGGCCGATGCTTTTTTCCGTCCGTCGGCGGTGAAGAGGTTCACCTCGTCACCTTTCCATCCGCCCGGGAAATCCATCCTGAGGCGGCCGTCGTCACGGTTGGGGTTGCCCGTCACGAACATCATCTCGTCGCCGTAGAACAGCTGCGGGATGCCGCGCAGGGTGGCCAGCATGGTGAAGGCAATCTTCATGCGCCGCGGATCATGGCCGAAGGTGTCGCCGATGCGGGCGATGTCGTGGTTGGACAGGAAGATGAGCATGTGGCTCAGGTCATGATAGACAAAATCGTGCGTGAGGGCGTTGTATACGGCGGAGATGTCCGGTCCCCGGCGGCCGCCGCGTCCGCCCGGCCGCTCGCCCTGCTGCTCCTGCCCGGGGATGGGGGCGGTGAGGGCGCCGGTCATGGCCGCCTGCAGCGGGAAGTCCATGATGGAGGGAAGGTACGAATCGAAACCGTCGCTGTTGGGATTGCCGCCCTGCCAGTAGGCCACGTAGTCCGGGTTGGCGTTCCATACTTCACCCACGATGTTGAATCCGGGGAATTCGTCAGTGACGGCCTTGGCCCACATCGACATGGGCACTTTCTCGTTGTAGAACCAGGTGTCCACACGGAAGCCGTCCAGGCCGGAGTATTCGATCCACCAGACGGCCCACTCTTGGAAATACTTCAGCATGAATGGATTGTCCAGGTTCATGTCCGGCATCCCGCGGGAGAACCAGCCGTTTTCCATGATGGCCAGGTCGGCCTTGGAGGCATTCGGGTCCAGGGCGAGGCTCATCTGATGGTTGGAGTTCACGTAGGGTTCGTTCATGTGCACCCAGTCCTTGAAGGGAAGGTCGTTCATCCACCAGTGTTCGGTGCTGGAATGGTTGGTCACCACGTCAAGGATAATCTTGAGGCCCTTGGAATGGGCCTTTTGCACCAGTTCCCGGTACTGCGCATTGGTTCCGTAGCGCGGGTCGATATGGTAGTAGTCCGAGCATGCGTAACCGTGGTAGGAGCCCCTGCGGGCGTTGTCGCCCAGCAGCGGCGTGCTCCAGATGGCCGTGGCGCCCAGGTCGGCGATGTAGTCCAGATGGTCGATGACGCCTTGAAGGTCGCCTCCGTGCCGGCCCATCGGCTGGCTGCGGTTCGCCTCCTCAGCCGTGTCGGGCGTGGAATCGTTGGACGGGTCACCGTTGGCGAACCGGTCGGGAACGATCAGGTAGATGAGGTCGGCCGTGGTGTAGCTCTGCCGTTTCACGTTTTCACGCGCAGCAATCTGGTAGGGATATTTCACGGAGGAAGTGCCGTTGCTGAAGACCAGCGTATAAGTGCCGGGACGGGCGTCAGGCGCTACATCTACGTCCACGAACAGGTAGTTGGGGCTGTCGCCTTTGTGCACGGCCTTCACGGAAACACCTTTGGAGCCTTCAATGCTGACGTTGCCGTAGGTGCCGATGCCGTCGCCGTTGACCAGCAGCTGCAGGTCGGTTTTCATTCCTGTCCACCAGGACAGGGGCTCCACATGTTTGAGTGCGGGCTGCGCTCCCAGGGTCAGGGGGCAGGAAACGAGGGCCAGGGCGGCCAGGAAGGCGGGGAGACGTTTCATAGGGCTTTACCAGATTTGGAATTCATAGGCGCCGAAGCTCTGCTTGGCGGGGATGCCGTTCTTGCCCGATACGGGCTCGGGGAAATCGGCTTCCACAGCCGATCCGCCCACGTTCACGGCGATCAGGGAACCGGTGGAATAATGCAGGAACACCACTTTGCCGCTGGTGTATGCCTTGAGGTCTCCGCTGCGCTTAACGCCGGACAGGGCCTGCATGGCGTCCTGGTACTTCTTGGTGAAGTCGGGGTTGGCGTTCCAGTCGAAGTTCTGGAAGTTGAAGAAATTGATGGTCTTGTTGTAGGCGGCCTCCTGCGAACCGTAGATCATGGAGGAGCCGTTGAGGGCGGCCATCAGCACATAGGCGGCGAGGCCTCCGTCGGCGCTCTTGAACTGGGTGGGCGGGGTGTCCGAGGTGGCGTCGTCGTGGTTGGTCACAAAGAAGAGTTTGGTCTTGGGGGCAGGGGTCTTGTCCTGATCTTGCTTGTACCAGTCGAAGAAGGCGCTCACGGAATTGCCGCCGATCACGCGCACCATCCGGCTCTTCATGGCACGGTCGAAGATAATGTCGAACCCGTCGTCGAACATCCGTTCGAAGTCGCTCTCTGCCAGCATCAGGAATCCCGGTTTGAGGTCTTTGAGCCTGCCGATGGCCTCTTTCCAGAAATCGTCCCGTACGCCGTGGGCGTAGTCGCAGCGGTAGCCGTCGATGTCCAGTTCCTTCACCCAGTACTCCAGGGCATCCTCCATGGCCGCCCAGAGTTCCTTCTTGCCGAAGTCCAGCTGGGCTACGTCCTTCCACACGCCGTCCTTGGTGGGCCAGGCAATGCTGCCGTCGGCCTTGTGTTCGTACCATTCAGGATGCTCGGTAAGCCACACGTTGTCCCATGAAGTATGGTTGGCCACCCAGTCGAACATCACTTTCATGCCTTTTTCCTTGGCGGCCTTTACCAGGGAACGCAGTTCTTCCAGGGTGCCGTACTGGCTGTCCACCTCTTTGTAATTCCTGATGCAGTAGGGCGATCCGAAGGGCTTGTCTCCGGGCATTCCCGACAGAACGCTTTTTCCTTCGGCATATACGGGCATCAGGTACAGGATGTCCGTACCCAGGGCTTTGATGTCGTCCAGGCGGGCCTGGATCTTCCCGAAGGCGCCGCTGTTCCCGTACAGTTTGGGATTCACCTGGTAAATCTGCCAGTGGTCGCGGGCGATGCCGTCCATCGAGAAGATTTCGGTGGCGTAGGATGCAGGGGTTACCGGGGTGTCAGGAATAACAGGAAGGTCCTGGTTGTTGTCGGCCGGGGTGGTCTGCGGCTTGGTGCAGGTTCCGCAGGCCAGGCAGCAGAATGCAACGGTAAGTATGAAAAGGCTTTTCTTCATAGTATTTGTGGTTTTTTGGAAGGCCGGTGTCCGGTCAGGGGCGCCGGCCTTTGCATTCAGGTTCAGAAGGTGGCTATGCCACTTTCTTTCACGGTGAGATAATAGGCGTTTCGCTCGAATTTCAGGGCATAGTCCGGCAGCTGGGTGCCGTTGCCGTTGTTGTTGAAAATGAGGTTCTCCGCCTTTCCGAGGGCTTCGTCAATGACAAACGCGAAGGTGGGGATGTCGTTCACGAGGGCGGTTCCGCCTATGGCGACACCGGGCCAGCCACCGCCCAGGTTGTTCACGTCGCCCCACATATAGAGGGCCATTTCGTCCCAGCCGGTCTGGTCCTGGACGAACACCACCACAGTCTCCGGGTTCTCCTGGAGGGTCACGCCTTCATCCGTCACGGTGAGGAAGTACTCGTTCTTCTCGAACTTGAGGTCGAAGTCCGGAAGCTGCACGCCGCCACCGCCGTTGTTGAAGATCAGGTGCTGGTTCAGGCCAAGGGCATCCTCGAAGAAGTAAACCAGGTAGATGGTCTCGCCGATGGTCACGACGCCGCCGGCCGCAGCTCCGGGCCAGCCGCCGCCCAGGTTGTTCACCTCACCCCACTGGTAGAGGGCGATGGAATCCCAGGTGGTCTGGTTGTCCACGAAGATGGCGACACGCTTCTTGTCGGCACCGCGGGGGTTTCCCTCCACCGTGCCCACGGAGTACTGGGCGTTGATGTTCAGGAAGAGCTCGTCCTCGGGTACGGTGATGGCAAAGTCAGCCAGCTGCTGTCCGCCGCCGTTGTTGTTGAAGATGAGATTGAGGTTCTTTCCGGCCATCTCGGCAGGGAGGCCGAAGACGGTGTATTCCACATCGCCTACCACTTCCTTGCCCACGGGCGTGGCGCCCGGCCAGCCGCCGAAGGCCTCTGCGTCACCCCATGCATAGAGGGTGATCTCCTTCCAGTCGGTCTTGTTGTTCACCAAGATCTTGATGTCCGGGTTGTAGGGATCCAGAGGCGTAACATTGCCTTCGGCATCCAGCTGTACGAACACTTCCTCGGTGAGGGTGATGTTGTAGTCGGCGGTCTGCGTGCCGGCGTTGTTGTTGAAGATGAGGTTCTCGTTGCGTCCCAGGGCGTCTTCCACCACCACGGACTTGTAGGTGACCGAACCGATTTTACGGCTGCCGGTAATCTCTGCGCCGGGCCAGCCGCCGCTGAGGTCGTTCTTGTCGCCCCACATGTACACATAGAGGGCGTCCCAGCCGGAGAGATCCTGTACATAGATAGTCACAGGATCGTTGGGAACTACCACCTCGGGATCGTCGGGACCGGAAGGTTCTCCGCCGGAAGGCAGGGTTACGGGATCGCCGGCCTTGACGATGACCACGAGGGCTGCATCCGGATTCAGGAAAAGGTCGTAGGTGCCGTCTTCGGGAACCTTGATGTTGGAACCGTCCTGGGTCACGGCGAAGGCTTCGCCGATGGCCTCGCAGGTGCCGCCGAAGTTCACGCCCCAGTCGGCGTCCTTGCGGAACTTGAACTCGTCGGAAGCGGTGAGTTCGAGGGCCAGGGCTACATGCCAGGTGCCGTCGGTGAACATGGGTTCATCGGCCCCCCAGCTGTTGCCGGTGGAGGCGATGGAGCCGATCACGCCCCAGGGGCTGGTTTCGGTCATGGCCTTGCGCGGGTCGGTGGAACCGCCTTCGACGGGATTCGGAGCCTCGGAGACACCGTCGGCCGTCACCAGCAGGAAGTAGTCGGCCACACCGTCTGCGAAGGAGATGTTGTAGTCGGCCAGCTGCACGCCGTTGCCGTTGTTGTTGAAGATGAGGTTCTGGCCAAGGCCGATGATATCGTCCCCGTACTCGAAGTACTTGAAATCCTGGCCGCCGATATTGACGGTGCCGGAGACCTGCATGCCAGGCCAGTCGCCGCCGAAGTTGTTCACGTCACCCCACTGGTACAGGGCGATGGCGTCCCAGCCGGTCTGGTCGATGATGTACACGCGCACGCCGCTGTGCTCGGGCAGCACGACACCCGGATCCTCCTTCGGAGGCAGGAAGTAGGCTTCCCACTTGTCGGCGTAGACATTGGCCCACTCGCCGGTGCCGATGGTGAGGGTATGGGACACGGCTTCGTTGCGGGAGCTGCGCTCATAACCCTGCTGCACGGAGTAGAAGGTGAATCCGTCGGCCAGGGTCTTTCCGCCCTGGAAAGTGCTGGGATCCAGATAGACACCCCACTTGGAGGTGATGGTTTCGGAACGGGTCATCCGGTAAGAAGGGTTGCCGATGGCGGCATCTTCGCCGTTGAAGGGACCGATGATGTAGACTTCCTCGTCCTGGGTCGTTGCCTGAGGCAGGATGGCCTCCACGAGGATCTTGCCGGCCTGGGTCTGGAACGCCTGCTTTTCATGCGAGAACTCGATGGGTTCTTTCTGCATACAGGAAGCGGCGAGCGCTGCCAGAACCGGAATCGTCAGGTATGATAAGATTTTTTTCATTGTTATTCAGCTACATAGTTAGGATTCTGCACAAGGCCGGGATTCACGGTAAGGGCTGCCTCCGGGAGCGGGAACCACTCGTACTTGCGGTCGCGCTGGGCAGGATAGAAGTCGTCACCCTCGCCACGGCCGAAGAACCACCACTGGCCCTGGGTGAATTTGTCGTAGCGGCGGAGGTCGGTGCGGCGGCGTCTGCCCTCGCACAGGAACTCCTTACCCCATTCGTTGAGCATCCAGTCAAGGTCGAAGTTGCTGAAGCCGGGACCGGGCTCGTTCTGGACGGTGGCCCAGTCGGAGGCCTTGAAATAACGCTGGCGTACCTGGTTCACCAGGTCTTTGGCACCGGCGCTGTCACCGGCGCGGAGCTTGCACTCGGCCAGCATGTAGTAGACCTCGGCCAGGCGGAATTCCACCTCGTCGATGTCGCGGAAGTCTACGCCGCACACATCCGGGAGGATGGGGTAGCGGAGCATCCGGTAGCCGGAGTTGGTCTCGCCCCAGTGCGGGGACATGACGGTGGTGAGGTCGCGGCCTTTGTTCTGGAAGGTACCCACCTGGTCTACGTATACCAGGTCCTGACCGTCACGGTCGGCATCGGCCGGAAGAACTTCACCGGTATAGTAGTCTTTCTGGGTGCCGATGAGGAACAGACCGTCCCATTTGCCGTTTTCGTCGGCGTGGTAGGGAGCCTTGCGGATGTCGCGGTTGTCGAACCTGTCATAGACGGCGCCCAGTTTGTCGCCATAGTCGAAGAGGAAGGACTTTCCGCCGGTGTCGGTACCGCCGGTAGGCAGCACGGTGCCGGAGTTGTCGTGGGACGGGGCGATGATGACGCAGTTCCAGCGGCCCTGGTCGTTGTTGGATCCGAAGATGGACAGCGGATCGCCGAAAGCGTTATAGGGCAGGAAGGTGACGTTGCGGCAGTTGTAGGCGTTGCCGTGGGATTTTCCGTATTCGGAAGCCAGGGCGAAGATCACCTCCGGGCAGTTCACGTTGTCGATATTGTAGATGTCGTGATAGTCGGAAGCGAGGGAATAGGTGCCGTAAGTGCCGTTGAGGATGTCCTGGCACAGGGTGGCGCACTCGCTGAAGTGGTCTTCCTTGATGAACACCTGGGCGTTGAACAGCAGACGGGCCTTGATCATGCGGTTGGTGGCCTGGTTCATGCGGTTCACGTTGTTCTTGGGAAGGTTCCCGAGGCTCTCGTCCAGTTCCTTGATCAGGAACTCGAAGATCACCTTGCAGCCTTCATCGAAGTTCTCGGCGGCGGAGCCGGGCACTTCGGTGGTGACTTCGGTGTTCAGCGGCAGGGCGCCGCCCCAGACCTCGAAGAGGTTGTAGTAGCACCAGGCGCGGAGGGTACGCATCTCATCGATGTACTGGGCGGCATGCTCGGCCGATACGCCGATGGCGTCCAGATCCAGGGTCTCCAGGTCGTGGATGATGGAGTTGCATTCGCCGATGGCACCCCAGGTGTTGTTCCAGGCGCTGCGGATGATGGTGGATTCGGAAGTCCAGGTATGGGAGGAAAGCACGAATTTCTCGGCGTTGTCCCATCCCCACTGGCCGCCGTTCCAGACACGCCAGGCAACCTGGTCGGCGGAGAATTCGTTCAGGTAGAAGAAATACTCGCCGAAGGAGCCTTCCGCCGTGTAGTATACAGAGGCGATGGCACCTTTTACGCTGCCTTCGTTCTGGTAGAAGTTGTCCTTCTCAATCCGGTTGAAGGCCTGTTCGGTGAGGTCGAAGCAGGCGGTGAGGCTAAGCGCTGCAGCCGCCAGTGCAAGGGTATTGAAAATTTTTCTCATAAGGCAATCCGATTAGAAGGTAAGGGTTGCGCCCAGGGTGACGACGCGGGTCTCGGGATAGCCGATGCCGTTGTCTACGCCGGGGGTGAGGCCGTTGGTGGACAGAAGGGCCGGGTCGGTTCCGGTGTAACCGGTGAAGGTGTACAGGTCGGAAGCGGTGAGGAACACGCGCAGACTCTGGAGAATCTCGCGGTTCTTGGGAGTAAAGGTGTAACCCAGCGTAATGTTCTGGATCTTCATGAAATCACCGCGCTCCAGGAAGTAGGAGGTGACCACGCCGCCGTATTCGCGGATTTCCTTGTCGCGGGTGTAGGCGGTGCGGAACACGTTGGCGTTACCGGAGCTCTGGAGGTTGCCGGCGCGGCGGTTGTTGTAGATCATGTGGCCGAAGGCACCGTTCATGAAGATGTTCAGGTCGAAATTCTTATACCGGAAAGTGTTGTTCCAGGAGAGGAACAGCTTGGGGATGGTATTGCCGATATAGCGTTTGTAGGCTGCGTTGGCCGATGCGGCGGTAATCACGTTGCCGTCGTTGTCGTAGACCATCATGTCGCCGTATTCGTTGACGCCGGCGGCCTCATAGCCGTACAGTTCACCGATCCGGCTGCCTTCGGTATAGCGATAGTAGTAGGAGGTCTGTCCCAGGCCGCCGGTGCCCAGCATGTCGATGTAGGAGGCGCCGTAGATCTGGTTGGACAGGGACTTGATGCGGGAATAGCCCACGGAAGCGTTGATGCCGGTTGTCCAGGTGAAGGGGGTCTTGGCCAGCACGTCGTAATCCAGGGACAGTTCGGCACCCAGGTTCTGGGTCTCACCCACGTTCACGAGGATGCTGCTGTGGATGAACGGAGGCTGCGGGGCCGTGTAGTTGTACAGCAGGTCCGGGCTCATACGGTTGTAGAAATCCAGGCTACCGCGCAGGCGGTTGTCGAAGAAGGCGAAGTCCACGCCGGCGTTGATGGCGACGAGTTTCTCCCAGCGCAGGTCCGGGTTCTCATTGGCGGCCGGGCGGTAACCCTTGACCCATTCGCCGTCCATGAAGTACTGACCGTGGCTGCCGTAGGTAGGACGGGCCACGTTGGAGCCGCCGCGGCGGCCGGTGACACCGTAGGAGATACGGGGCTTGAGGCTGTTGATCCAGGTGGCGCCGCTCATGAAGTCCAGGTTGGCCAGTTCCACGGCGAGGGAGGCGGCGGGGAAGTTACCCCACTTGTTGTTCTCACCGAAGTTGGTGGCACCTTCCCGGCGGATGCTCAGCTGGGCGAAGATGATGTTGTTCCAGTTGTAGTTCACACGGGCCAGGAGGGCGATCACCTTGCTCAGGGACTTGCCGGAACCCATGCTGGTCTGGGCGGGGTTCTCGGTGCGGGCGGTACCCGAACCGATGTCGTTCCACAGGATGGAGTCATAAGCGAAACCGCGGTTGGTCATGCTCATGTTCTCGGAGTTGAAATCCTGGTAGGAGTAGCCTGCCACGGCGTTCACATGGTGGGCGCCGCTGTGGAAGGAGTAGTTGAACAGCCATTCCAGCTGGTTGCGCCAGCTCTTGGAGTAGCTCAGGGAAGCCGTACCCTCATAACCGTTCCAGTATTTGTCGTGGGACTCGATGGGGGTGTAGTTGTTGCTCTTGTAGTCGTTGTAGTCCAGCGAGTAGGTGATGGTGCTGCTCAGGTTGTGGAGGTCGTTCTTGAACAGGTTGGCCTTCAGGGAGACGGCGCCGGTGGCGTACAGGCGCTGGCCGTTGGCGGTCTTGTTGAGCATGGCTTCCACCGGGTTTGTGGCGCCGGTAGGGGCGGTGGGCTGGTAGAACGAGCCGTCCTCGTTGTAGATGGGGAAGGTGGGGTTGATGGTCATGGCGGTGCCGAAGGAACCGTCGTTGCCATATTCCTCGTTCACGCGGCGTACGTTCAGACTCACGTTGAACTGGAGGATGTCCTTGATCAGGCGCTGCTCCAGGGCGGCGCGGGCGCCGAATTCCTCACGGGAGTCCACCAGGTCCACGCCCAGGGAGTTCTTGTAGTTCACGGAAGCGTTGTAGGAGCCCTTGGCGGTGCTGCCGTCCACGGACACATAGTGGCTGTGACCGTAGGAGAAGTCGCGGAGGAGGGCATTGTACCAGTCGGTGCGGTAACCGTAGTCGGTGCCGCGGCGGGAGCGGACCCACTCTTCCGGAGAGAGGATGGCGATATGATCCTTCACCAGGTTCACGTTGAACGACCCGTCGTAGGTCACGTGGGCCGTGCCGGGTTCGTCCTTGGAGCCTTTCTTGGTGGTGATGAGGATCACGCCGTTGGCGCCGCTGGTACCGTAGATGGAGGCCGATGCGGCATCCTTCAGGACGGTCATGGATTCGATGTCCTGAGGGGACAGGGAGCGGATTTCTCCGCCGGGAACACCGTCGATCACCACCAGCGGGCCGTTGCCGGCCGACAGGGAAGTGGCGCCGCGGATCTGGTAGTCGGAGCCGGAGTTCGGGTTGGAGCCCTGGCTGGTTACCACGTTGAGACCGGCCACTTTACCGGTGAGCATGGTCATGGGGTTGTTGGTGTTGCCCCTGAAGAAGTCTTTGCTGTCCACCTGCACGACGGAGGCGGAGAGCTCTTTCTTGGACAAGGTACCGTAGCCGATGACGACTACGTCATCCAGGAATTCGGAGTCCTCGGTGAGCGTAACCCGGGCCGGCACTGCGTTGGCAGGGAAAGTCTGGGTGGCATAGCCGATGCAACTGATCTCTACAATTGCACTGGCCGAGGACACAGTCAGCGTGTAGTCGCCGTCGAGTCCCGTGGCCGTTCCGTTCGACGTTCCCTGTTCCATGACAGTGGCGCCGATGACCGGTCCCTGGGAATCCACGACAACACCTTTCACACGGTATCCGTTCTGGGCGGACACGGTGAGACCGCAAACACTGAGAAGTGCCAGGGTCATTGTGATCAGGATTCTTTTCATCAGAATGTTTTATTGGTTAGTGTAGTTTGTTGCCTGATGGGTCGTTGACGCAAAAATAGAAATATATCCCGCGCGGAAATATACCCCGGAATAAATTGCCGCCGCGAACGGTGGATTTTCCGCGACGAATGGAAAAAAGTTCCTGTGCGCACGTATGGAATTATATGGAAAATGCGAACTTTGCAGAAGCAACACTAAACCTGCCGATGAAATCGATCCGCATATCCTGGGTGATCCACGGTTTCGCCGTGCTTCATTTCGCCATGGCGTGGTTCAGCGCCGCGGCCGACATCCCGGACAGCCGCCTGCTCACGCTGATGACCATTCTCATGACCTTGATCATCTGCGTACGGGAAAAGGCCACCCTGGAGACCACCTGCCTCAGTTTCGTGCTCATGAACATCGGCGGGTATTATCTGGGTATGGAAGTGCTCCGCCAGATGAGTTACCTGACCGGAAATCTGCTTTCGCCGCTGACGCAGAGCCTGTCGTCCCTCCTTACCACCGAAGTGCTGGGGTGGGGCCTGTATGCCTTGCTGCATTATACCGGAAGCACCTTCAAGATCGAGGAAGGGGACGATGACTACTGGGAGACCCGTTTCAAGCTGGTGGCCCTTTTCATCGCCGTGGTGTTCGTGGCCCGGTACCTGATGGGAACCGTGGTGAACAACGACCTGTTCTCCGGCAACGACATGTACGCCTATTTCCACAGGTATCTGCAGAATTACCTGCTGCTGGTCCTGCTGCTGGCCGCCAATATCTTTGCCATCCGGAGGCTGCTTTTCTGGAAGGGCTCCCGCGGCTGGAAAATCGTCCTTTCCGCCGGATTGATACTTGTGTTTTCCGCCTGTGCCTCCTTCACGCAGGTGACCGGCCTTCCTTACCGCTTCCATACGCAGTTTGGCGGAATGGAACTGCTCCGGCAGTCTGTGGTGGCGCTGATGGTGGAACTGCTGATCAGTGTCCTGGTCTACCTGATCCTCCAGGCGGTCGTAGACCGCAAACGGGCCAAGGCAGAGCGCTCCGAGGCGCACAAGGCCCAGTTCCAGTACCAGAACCTCAAACAGCAGGTGAATCCCCATTTCCTGTTCAATTCGCTCAATACGCTCGACGGGCTGGTGCTGGAGAACCGGCCGGAAGAAGCCAGCGAGTACATCCACAAGCTCTCCGGCCTGTACCGGTATATGCTGGAGAATGAGGGGGCGCACCTGGTGTCCCTGGGCCGGGAGATGGAATACACGGAGCTGTTCATCGACCTGCTGAAGGTGCGGTTCCCGGAAGGGCTTGCCGTAGAATTGAAGGTCCGGGACGAAGACCTGGCCCGGCAGGTGGTCCCGTGTGCGGTGCAGCTGCTGGTGGAGAATGCCGTCCAGCACAACAGCACGGCATCGGCCAGTCCGCTCCATGTCACTATTTCGTCCGACGGGCGCGTGGTGTGCGTGGAGAACAATCTCCAGCCCAAGAAGAGCCGTTTCTCCTCCCATTCGGTGGGGCAGCGCTATATCCGCCAGCAATACAAGGATGTGGCGCGGGCCGATATCGCCATCGTCCCGGGAGAGAATACTTACCGCGTAGAACTTCCCCTGCTATGAAAGCGTTCGTCATAGAAGATGAGCCGATGGCCCAGCGCAACCTTACAAGGCTGCTGGAGAAGCATTTCCCGGAGATAGAGGTGGCGGGTTATGCTGCCACTGTGGAGGAGGCGGTAAGCTGGCTCCAGGACCATGCTCCCGACCTGGTTTTCATGGACGTGCAGCTCTCGGACGGACTCAGTTTCGATATTTTCCTGCAGGTGGACATCGCCTGCCCGGTGGTCATCACCACCGCCTACGACCAATATGCCCTGCAGGCCTTTCAGAAAGGGAGCGTGGACTACCTGGTGAAACCCATCGACCTGCCGGACCTCCGCCGGGCGGTGGCCCGCTGTCTGCAGCGAAGCGGGGGAGAAGATGCCGTGCGGTTGCTGTCAGCCTTGGTGGAGAGCGGCATTGTCCGGGAAGATGAACCTTACAAGAAACGCCTCCTGGTGCGTGTGGGCGACATGATTTACCCGATCAAACTCTCCGATGTCGCCCTGGTGTATTCGGAGCATAAGAGCACCTTCCTTCTTTCGTCCGACGGAAGCCGCTATCTGGTGAATCCCTCCCTGGACGAGCTGGGCGCCCTTCTGGACCCGGCGCAGTTTTTCCGCGTGTCCCGTTCCTGCATCGTATCCCGGGAGGCCGTCCGTGGCGTAATGCCCATACCTGGCGGACGGTATTCCCTGGAAGTCGCTCCTTCCGTTCCCTTCGAGGTGGAAGTGAGCCGGGGCCGGTCGGAAGATTTTTATCACTGGTACAGGCGATGAAGCGACGTGTCTACATCATCGAGGACGAGGCCCTCTCACGTAGTGTGCTGTGCCGCCTGCTGGAGAAGCATTTCCCGGACCTGGAGGTGGCCGGGACGGCCGAATCGGTGGAAGAGGCGGTGGCCCTTCTGAAAGCCGGCATGCCGGATCTCATCTTCATGGACATCCAGCTGGCCGACGGTGACAGTTTCGATATCTTCACGCAGGTGGACGTCCGCTGCCACGTGGTCATGACCACCGCCTACGACTCCTACGCCGTGCAGGCTTTTGAGGCCGGCAGCATCGATTATCTGGTGAAGCCTGTAGACCTGCCTGCCCTGCAGAGGGCCGTGGAGCGCTGCCGCCAGTATCCTGTCCCAGCTACGGACATCGGAAAGACCCTCCGGATGCTTCAGGAGCGGGACAGGGCCCGGGAACCCTTCCTCATCCATTACAACGACCACATCGTCTCCCTGAAGCAGGACGAAATCCTTTGCCTCTATACCTTCGGTGGGAAAAACCGGGTGGCCCTCCGGGACGGGACGGTCTACCCCGTAGACGCCTCCCTGGATACCCTGGCGGCCGAACTGGATGCCGGCCGGTTCTTCCGCATTTCCCGCAGCTGCATCGTTTCCAAGGACGATGTCGCCAGTGCGGGCCGCGTGCTGGGTGGCCGGCTCCGCCTTCAGATGAAGGCGCTTCCGGCCACGTTGGACCATCAGGCCGATTTCACCGTTTCGCGCGCCCGCGTGGACGCTTTTCTGGACTGGCTTTCCCATTAATCCATTTTTTTAGTATCTTTGCGGTTACGCGCACGCGCGTAAGTACTAAAAATCAGACCTTCATGAAGATTAATGGAAAATCGGTGCTGATTACCGGAGGATGCTCCGGAATCGGCAAAATCATGGCCCGGCGCTGTCTGGAAAAGGGCGCCAGTCCTGTTATCATCTGGGATGTCAATCAAGAAGCGCTCAAAGCTGTCACTGCCGAGTTGTCGGCAGGCGGAAAGGGCTATTATGTGTTTGGATTCAAGGCGGATATCTCGGACCCTGCTTCCGTGCAGGAAGCCTATTCCCTTACCCGTCAGGCCTGCGGGAATGTAGACATCCTCATCAACAACGCCGGCATCATCACCAACAACAAGCCTTTTGCCGAGCAGACAGATACAGACATCATCCGCACCATCGACATCAATACCAAGGGCGCCATGTTCGTGACGCTCAGGTATCTGAAGGATATGAAAGAGCAGGGGGCGGGACATATCTGCAACATCACCTCCTCGGCCGGTATGCTGGCCCTGCCCAAAATGTCGCTCTACGCTGCGTCCAAATGGGCTTCCATCGGCTGGTCGGAGAGCGTCCGGATCGAGCTGGAACGCGAAAAGAGCCCGGTGAAAGTGACGACCATCGCCCCGTATTTCATCAATACGGGCATGTTCGACGGAATCCGCTCCTTCTTCAAGATCCAGGACCCGGAGGTGGTGGCCCGCAAGGCCCTCGCCGCCGTGGAACGCGACCTCGGTTACCGCGGCATCCCCTTCTCGGAGCACTTCATCCGCCTGATGCAGGGTATCTTCCCGCACCGGCTGTTCAACTTCGTCTTCGGAGACATTTGCGGCCTCTACACCGTCATGGACCATTTCACCGGCCGGAGGAAGTAATCCGCGGTATTCTTTTAAACGACTGAGAATCTGTATATTATGGAAAACACTTCAGCAGAAAGAATTCAGGAACTGGTTGCGAAGCAGCGGGCATTCTATGCCACCGGCACCACCCGTGACGTTGCCTGGCGCAAAAAGCAGCTCAAGGCCTTCAACGCCGGTCTTAAGAAATGGGAAAAACCCCTTTGCGACGCCCTCTGGGCCGATTTGCACAAGAGTTACGAAGAAGCCTATATCACCGAAATCGGCCTGGTGTACGGCGAGATCGGGGAAGCCATCCGGAAGGTGGGGAAATGGGCCCGCAGGCGCCGCAAGCCCACTCCGCTCACGGTGATGCCGTCGGCCAGCTACATCGTGCGGGAACCGCTGGGCTGTACGCTGATCGTCAGTCCGTGGAACTACCCGGTGCAGTTGCTGCTGAATCCGTTGGTAGGCGCCATCTCCGCCGGCTGTACGGCCATCCTGAAGCCGTCCCCCTATGTGCCCCGCATCTCCAAGGTGCTGGAAGACATGGTGGCCGATACCTTCCCGGAGGAGTTCGTAGCCGTGGTGCAGGGGAACCGCCTGGTGAACGGGGAACTGTTCAAGCACCGCTACGACCTGGTTTTCCTCACCGGCAGTCCTTCGCTGGGACGCATCGCCATGCAGGCGCAGGCCCAGTATCTTACGCCGATGGTGCTGGAACTGGGCGGCAAGAGCCCGTGCATCGTGGACAAGGACGCAGACCTCACCCTGGCGGCCAGGCGCATTGCCTGGGGCAAGTGCCTGAACAGCGGCCAGACCTGCATCGCCCCGGATTACCTGTTCCTGCACGAGGACATCAAGGATGCCTTCGTGGAGGCCTTCAAAAAGGAACTTGCAGGGCTTTATCCGGACGGTACGGAGACCTCCGACAAGTTCGTGCACATCGTGAAGGAAAGTGCCTTCGACCGTCTCACAGGCTATCTTTCCGATGGAAAAGTGATTGTGGGCGGGCGTTCCGACAAGGCCCGGCTCTGGATTGAGCCTACCCTGCTGGAGGGCGTTTCGCCGGATGCCCCGGTGATGCAGGAAGAAATCTTCGGCCCTATCTTCCCGGTCATGACTTTCCGCGACAGGGCCGATGTGGTCTCCTTCGTGAACGGCCGGGAAAAGCCGCTGGCTTTCTATTATTTCGGCTCTTCGGCGGCGGCCTGGGACATAATCGGCCAGACCACTTCCGGCGGCGCCTGCATCAACGACACCATCATGCACATTGCCAACAGCCAGGTTCCGTTCGGCGGCGTGGGCAACTCCGGCATGGGCAGTTACCACTCCGAGCGCAGCTTCCTGGCCTTCAGCCACGAGCGCTCCGTCATCAAGACGCCTACGTGGATCGACCTGAAGTTCCGCTATATGCCTTATAAGCTGTTTAAGGTGATCAAGTTCATGCTGGGCCTCTCGGCCGAGAAGTAAGATACGCTTACAGAAGTCCTTCCGGAATCCTCAGAGTGAGGGTTCCGGTTTTTTCGTCGGCCTTGACGATGAGGTCCGGGTGCAGGGGAACCAGCACTTCTCCGCCTTCCGGCTTTTCTATCCAGAGGCAGGTGTTGCCGGGGATGTCTTCGTAGTCGGAGACGGTTCCCACCAGGGTTCCGTCCTCTTTCCGGACTATCCAGCCGATGAGGTCTTCCTCCTCTTCCTCCTCGAAGTAATCGGCCCAGATGGCGGCGCCGGTCACTTCGTCGGCGTCTCTGAGGCTGCGGATGCCCGTGAAGCGGACCAGGGCGCGGTTGTTGCCCCTCCGGGTGAAAGATTCAAAATAAAAGGGAACCGGCAGTCCATCGAATTCGATGTATACCGGTTCCTGGAGGTCGATATCCTCCGGGGAGATGTCGAAGAAACTGATGAGCAGTTCCCCTTCTGTCCCGTTGGATTTCAGTACCTGGGCGATGCGCAGCATTATTCGGCGGGCGTCTCCACAGGTTCGGCGGTTGCAGCCTCGGCGGCAGCTTCTTCGGCGGCCTTGCGGGCGGCCTCTTCTGCCTCAGCCTTCTTGGCGGCAATGGCCTTGGCGCGGGCTTCGTTCACCTCGGCCTCTTTGGCCTTGGCAGCCTTTGCCTTTGCGATTTCATCGTTCTTCAAGCCAGCCTTCTTGGCGGCAATCTTTTCGTCGCGCTGGGCTTTCCAGGCAGCGAATTTTGCGTCGGCCTCGGCCTCGGTGAGAGCACCTTTGGCTACGCCTTCGCTCAGGTGTTTGCGAAGGAGGACACCCTCATAGGAGAGGATGCGGCGGGCAGTGAGAGTGGGCTGGGCACCTACCTTGAGCCAAGCGAGGGCCTTTTCGCCGTCCAGGATGATGGTGGCGGGGTTGGTGTTGGGGTTGTAGGAGCCGAGCTGCTCGATGAAGCGACCGTCGCGCGGTGCGCGGGAGTCTGCCACTACAATGTGGAAGAATGCGAAATTCTTCTTACCGTGGCGCTGAAGTCTGATTTTAACAGCCATTGTGAATCTGTTTGTTTAAAATTGTTAATGCGTAATGCTCCCATCTCGTGAGAGTTTGCAAAGATAGGAATAAAATCTTAATTTTGTAAAAATTTTTGACCTGTTCCGGGCAAGATTTCTGTTTTTCCCGGATTTCACAAAGTGAATGAATGACAGAATTATGAAAAAGCTTTTGTTTTTGACCGCTTTTGCGCTTGCCGCCGCCCTGGCGGGTCCGGACCTTTCGGCACAAGGCGGAAAACATGAAATCAACGTGTTCCTGGGAGGCTACAAGGCCGAATTCATGCAGGGAGACGAGGCGCGGGGCTATTACGGAGACCTGCTGTTCGACGCCACGGACAACATCCACTACGGAGACCTGGCCGACCTTTATGAACCTCATTATTCCATCAACAGCAGCCCGGTTCTCACCGTGAATTATCACTACATCCTTAAAAAGTGGCTCCGCGTGGGCGCACAGCTCAACTGGGCGAGCTTTTCCGGCAAGTACTGGTACGAACTCAGCAGCCGTCCTGCAGAATCGTTCAGCCAGCAGATGGTGAGCCTGCTTCCGCAGGTGAAATTCTGCATTCCCGGGGCGCGGCACTTCCGTCTTTACGGCAAGGTGGCCGGCGGGATGCAGTTTAACTTCGGCTCGTTGTATGACAAATCCCGGCCCGTGGAGTTTGCCTGGGACTTGGTGCCCCTCGGCGCGGAATGGGGCGGCCAGCGCTTCTACGGAAATGCGGAACTCTGCTATGGCAGCATCATCCAGGGGGGCCGTATCGGCATAGGTTTCAGATTCTAAAACAGATTGTACGATGAAAAGATATTGGGTTTTCATAGCTCTGGCCGCTCTGGCCGTCCTTCCCTCCTGCCTGAAAGGGGAAGCGATGAATGAAGAAGACTATATCGGCGGAAAGGAAGGGTATTCGAACCGTCGAGCCCGCACATACATGATGTCCCTGGCCGATGACCTGGTGGCCGGCATGCTGGATGAGATGGAACTGGCCCTGGAAGTAGACAACCGCGGTACGGGAAAGAGCGCCCATTTCGAGATGGGCGGCTCACTCACGACCGTGGGTTCGGTGTGGAGAGTAAAGGCCGAGGACAGCGCGTTCAAAGACCTCTCAATCCGCTGTACCGGGGAAGGCCGGTGGGCGCTCAGCTATTCCGGGGATTTTGCCCTGGTTTCTGAAGAGAATCTGTATCCCACGGACGTGAACATGGTGGCCAGCCGGTATCTGGACGCCGAAACCCAGGCGCAAGGATGGACCCTTTCCCTGTCCGGCCAGCGGGAAGAGCGCCTGGGCTACAGCTGCTCCTTCAAGACGACGTCATTGCAGTATATCAACACCCGCGGGGCGGGCGCGCCCGGCTGGAACCAGATGTTCGGAGACCTGGACATGTACGTGTATAAAAACGGCGCCGAGGTGGAAATATGCTGCCTCTCCTTCGAAGGAGCCCCGTCCCAGGCGACCTTCATCAGAGGCCTTTAGGCCGATGACAGTAAAAAAAATGGCTAAAAGTTTTGGGAATTCAAAAATGCTCATTATCTTTGCAGTCCCAAAACTCATGCGGGTGTGGTGAAATGGTAGACACGCCACTTTGAGGGGGTGGTGGGCGATGGCCCGTGGGAGTTCGACTCTCCCCACCCGCACCAAAATAGACAGCTTTTCAGGGCTGTCTTTTTTTTGTTGATATAATTGACATTTTCGGTTGGAAAACCGGCTCAATGCAAAAACCTGGTTGTTTTATGGCTCGGGTTCTTAGCTGACACATACAGGTGTAATCTTCGTCACGTTCTAACCCTTATTCTTGACTAAGAATGATACTTGGCGCAATCAATGTCACGTTCTGACCCTTATTCTTGACTAAGAATGAAACATGCTGCAATCGCATTGTCGCTTTTTCCAAATCCACTTGAACCTGTTCTGACGAGGAATCAGCGCGGATCATTTCAGTGTCGAAGTTCCTGTAAAAAAAGGCGGGAATACCGTCTCCAATAATGTCTTTGTTACCATAGCACCACAAAGGTACTACTAATAACTTTTACAACCTACTTTTAACATTGACCCGTAAAAACACGATAAAATTGACATTTTCGGTTGGCAAAACACCTTATAAGTGTTTGATATATTTACATTTATGCATACTTTATTGAAACGCGTTCCAATAAAGTTGTAATATGTCAAGAATAAGGAGGGGGCAAAGATGTCCACAATGCGGCTCTTTGAACATTATTCGTTGGGGTTCAAGAGGAGGCCGTCAGAGGTATAAATGTCGTGATTATGGGGCTTCTATCTTCATACCCGGGCTGTTGCCACAGGGCTGCCCTGTTCTTAATCTGTGGCTAAAGCACGAAATGGGGCTTGGAAGGACGAAAGTGTGCTTTAGGGCGGGTGCGCAGGTGTGGCTAAAGCACGAAATGTGGCCTGGAAGGGCGAAAGTGTGCTTTAAAGCGGGTGTGCGGGTATGACTAAAGCACGGAATGTGGCCTGGGAGAGCGAAAGTGTGCTTTAGGGCGGGTGATGCAGCGGCGGGGAGTGCATGGCCCTTCGGTCAGAGGCCCAAAACGGGCGCAGGGGTCGCTTGACGTCCAACTCGTCCTTTTACGGTCCTTCGGCCCGTAACGTCCTCGAACAAGTTCCGTCATGCCGCTTTGCGGCACCGCTCCCTGCGGCGGGCCAGCCCGCATCCCCGTTTTGGACCATTCCCTCCGGGGCCATGCCTCCCTCGTCCCGCATCTGCCGCAACTCATGCCGAGAGCAATAGCCGGCCAGACACCTTGCCGCGTTGACGGCCGCAGGGCTTTCCAGGGCCGATTTCGTGACCAACGTGGCAGCGAAACGGGCCCTATCGGCCCAAAACCTTGCCGCGTTGACAGCTACAGGGCTTTCCAGGGCCGATTTCGTGTCAACGCGGCAACGAAACGGGCCCTATCGGCCAAGAACCTTGCCGCGTTGACAGCTACAAGGCTTTCCAGGGCCGATTTCGTGTCAACGCAGCAACGAATCGGGCCCTATCGGCCAAGAACCTTGCCGCGTTGACGGCTACAGGGCATTCCAGGACCGATTTCGTGACCGACACGGCAAGGACGGCGGCCGTCACCAACCCAAAATGTCAATGATGCCGTTTACTGTCACTTTTTCAGCGTTATCATGATGACGCCATTGCCGCTTTGGCTACCGTAGATGGAGGCGGAAGCGGCATCTTTCAGGACCTCGATGCTGTCTACGTCCTGCGGGCTGATACCGCTGATGTCCGTGGTCTGGACGCCATCGACCAGAATAAGCGGATCGGTGGTATCCGAATTGGTGCCGATGCCCCGGATAATGATCCGGTTTCCGGTGACCTGCACACCCGGGCATCGGCCCTGGATCATCTCGTAAATAGAGGAATAGGCTTCCATCTGCCGGTTGTTCTTCAACTTGGAGACGGAAACGCTCATTTTGTCCCGGGCCTGCCGGCCGTAGCCAACCTCAACTGTCTCTTCTTCCACGGGTGCTGCGGCAGTCTTCCTGCCCGCCGCGCAGGCGGACAAGACCAAAGCAAGGGTACAATACAGGAAAAACTTCTTAAGCATGTCGCAAATATAAGTTATCTTGGAAACAAAGCCAAGGAAAAAAGCAGTATCTTTGCAGTCGTTATGAGCATTTACAGAGAAATAGAGCCGGCCGAGTACCGGGATCTGGAAGAAAGAATCCTTTACGAAGACAACCACCTGATTATCTTCAACAAACGCACCGGCGAAATAGTCCAGGGCGACAAGACGGGCGACGAACCCCTGAGCGAAACTCTCAAGGCCTTCGTGGCACAGCGGGATGCCAAGCCCGGGCAGGTGTTCATGGGAGTCCCCCACCGGCTGGACCGTCCCGTGAGCGGCGTCACCATTTTCGCCAAAACTTCCAAAGCGCTGGAAAGGCTCAATGAGATGCTCCGGAAAGGAGACATCCACAAGACTTACTGGGCCCTGACCGCCAACCGGCCGCCCAAAGACGAGGACACCCTCACGGACCTGCTCATTCGGAACGAAAAACAGAACAAATCCTATGTATCGGCCGGCGGCAAGGAAGCCCGCCTGCATTACGAGCTGATCCAGACCACGGACCGGTATTTCCTTCTGGAAGTGGAGCTCTTCACGGGACGGCATCACCAGATCCGCTGCCAGCTCGCCCACATGGGGTGCCCTATCAAGGGAGACCTTAAATATGGTGCACGGCGTTCCAACCCGGACGGCGGCATCTCGCTTCTGGCCCGCCGGATACAGTTCATCCACCCCGTCAAAAAGACCGAGGTGGATGTAACAGCCCCTGTTCCAGGCTCCTGGAAGGGAATTGAAGGATAGCGCGGACCCTTTTTCGGTTATCGTTTCTTCTTGTATTTCTCCCGGACACGGCCGCACCAGTGACTGGGGGCCTCTCCCATGACCGTACGGAAACTCTGGAAAAAAGAGGTGGGCGAATGGAATCCGGAGAGTTCCGCCATTTCGCTTACCCGCAGGCTCATATTATTCCGGAACAGATCCATGGCATACATGACCCGGTAATAGTTCACATACTGCCTGAAGTTCTTTCCGGAAAAATGGTTGATGGTCCTGGAGAGATACGCTTTATTGGTGAACAGGGCATTGGCCAGATCCTGGAGGGTGAAAGATTCCACCAGGAAAGGCCGGTGCTCCGTCATGTACCTGCAACACCTGTCATACAGATATTGATCGATCGCCTTCGTCTCCGGGGGCAGGGGAACTTTCTCCTCCCCGGGGGCAGCATAAGAGGAAGCCTCTCTGTGAGGATTCCGCCAGAAAGTCTTCTGACGATGCAGGCGCAGGAACAGCCAGAAAGCCGCGACCACACCCGCAACCGCCACAAGACCTGTCAAAAAGAAAGGCAGGTTCATGCGTTCAGTACAGGGTGGGCCCTCACGCGTATCCTTATGTCAATGAACTACTTTTTGATGGTGTCGAATCCCTTTCCGTAAACGCCGTTCACCGAGCTCACGGAGAGGAAGGCCGAAGAATCAATCTGCTTGATGTAGCGGAGCAGCAGGTTCAGGTCGGTCTTGCGGGTCAGGACCATCAGGACCTTGGTGTCCTGCTTGGAGTACCAGCCTTTGCCATCCAGTACGGTAACCCCACGGTGCAGGTCGTGCGTGATGGCATCGGCTATCTTCTCATACTGGGAAGACAGGATGAACAGCTGGACGCTCTGCTGGGAGCCGGAGATGTACATGTCCAGCACATGACTGTTTACGGTAACCAGGATAAGGCCGTACACTACCGTGGTGACCTTGTCGGCAAAAGGCATCAGGTGCGTGAGCGGGTTCCCGTCCGCATCCAGCAAGGCAGCGCCGGTTTCCGGGTCTACATCGGCCACATAGGAAGGGACCACCAGGGAAGATACGATGATGATGAAGTCCAGGAACAGGATCACCTTTCCCGGCGACACATTATGATACTTGGTGTAGATGAGCGCAATGATGTCCGTACCGCCCGTACTGCCGCCGTTGGAGATGCTCATGCCGATGCCGATACCGGCCATCAGGCCGCCCATGAGCACGGACATCAGCTTGCCGTTCTGCAAGGCCAGCGTATTGATGATGGAATCGGGCATGACCGTAGGCATGAACCGCATGGCAAGGGAGGCCAGAATGATGGCGTAGAAGGTTTTGGCGCCGAATCCCATGCCCAGGATGATGATAGCGGCGGCCATCAGGATGGCATTGATCACGAAATAACTGTAACCCATCTGGATAACACCGTGGGTAGCATACTGGATCATGGAACTGATACCCGAAACGCCGCCACCGATGAGGTTGTTGGGAATCAGGAAAATCACCCACCCTGTGACATAGATAAGAATGCCCAGGGTGACCAGCAGCCACTCTTTCACCTGGGTGAGAACTGTTTTTTTGAGAAGGGGCATAATTTACTTTTTCTTGGTTTTGCTAAGTCCTGTCTTCATTTCATCGAAGCCTTCGCCGTAAACATTGTTGGCGGGGACCACCGTTACGAAAGCCTTGGGGTCGATCTCTTTGATTACTTTCACCAGCCCGGGAAGCTCGGTCTTGCGGAGCATCACCAGCAGGACCTGACGGTCTTGCTGGGTGTACCAGCCGATGGAACGGAGCGCCGTGACGCCGCGGCCCATTTCCTGATTGATATAGTTGCCGATGGCGGAAAACTGGTCCGAAAACACCAGCACCTGCACGGCCGATTCCTTACCCATCATCACCAGGTCCAGCGCAAAGGCGAACACGCCCATACAGATGTAACCGTAGATGACGTCGGCAAAACAGTGACCGGGGATGAACATGAGCAGGCCGATGACGATGAAGTCCGAAATCAGGTAGAACCTGCCCAGGGACACCGGCCAGAACTTGTTGATGATCAGCGCAAGGATGTCCGTACCGCCGGTGGAGCCGCCCCTGAGCAGGATGATGCCCAGGCCCACGGCCTCCAGCAGGCCGCCGATGATAGGCACAAGCACCTTCTCCCCCACTTCCAGCGGCTGTCCGGCTACGGACTTGAGGAACATCAGGTTGTCGCCGCCCAAAACCCGGAACAGCAGGGAGGTAAGGATGATGGCATACACAGTTTTGATGCCGAAACTGCGGCCCAGCACAATCCAGGCGATGATAAGCAGCAGGCCGTTCAGGCCGAAGTTCCACACTTCCACCGGGATGCCCGTCACCATGGAAAGGAGGGCGCAGATACCCGTGAGGCCGCCGTCGATGATGCCGTTGGGCAGCAGGAACGAAGTCCAGCCCATCACGAACAGCAGGCAGCCGAACGAGATGACGATATAATCGAAAATGGTCAGGAGTACTTTATGAAGCTTGGGGTTCATACGAGGACTATTTAATCACCACATTCACAATACGGCCAGGCACCACGATCACCTTCGCGATGCTCTTGTCGGCCACGTAACGGGGAGTAAGTTCGTGCGCACGGACGGCTGCTTCCACCTCCGCGGGCTTCAAGGAAACGTCGGCCTCCAGGAAGAAACGGGTTTTCCCGTTGAAGGAAACCGGATATTTCACCATATTATCGGCTGCCAGTTCTGCCTTGTATTCCGGGAAGGAGGCGTATACTACGGAATCTTCGTGGCCCAGCTGGTGCCAGAGTTCCTCCGCGATATGCGGGGCGAACGGAGAAAGCAGGACCACCAGCGGTTCCAGGACAGCCCGCTTGGAGCAGTTGCCCAGGTCGTTCAGCGCAATCATGAAGGCCGAGATGGTGGTGTTGTAGGAGAAATGCTCGATGTCTTCCTGCTCCTTGCCGATAAGCTTATGCAGGGCCTTGAGTTCTTCCCTGGTGGGCTCATCGTCCGTTACCAGCCAGTTTTCACGGTCCCAAAACAGGCGCCAGAATTTCTTGAGGAAGCGGTTCACCCCGTCGATACCCTTGGTATCCCAGGGCTTGGCCTGCTCGATGGGGCCCAGGAACATCTCGTACAGGCGGAGCGTATCGGCCCCGTAGGTGTCGCAGATCTTGTCCGGGTTCACCACGTTGTACATGCTCTTGGACATCTTTTCAATGGCCCAGCCGCAGATATATTCCCCGTCTTCCAGCACGAATTCGGCATCCTTGTAGTCCGGACGCCAGGCGCGGAAGGCCTCGATGTCCAGCCTGTCGTTGTAGACGATGTTCACGTCTACATGGACGGGGATGGTCTCGTACTGGTCTTTGAGGCCGGCCGACACGAACTTGTTGGTGCCGGGAATCAGGTACACGAAATTGGAACGGCCCTGGATCATGCCCTGGTTGATGAGCTTGCAGAACGGCTCGTCTTCGCACACATAGCCCAGGTCATAGAGGAATTTGTTCCAGAAACGGCTGTAAATCAGGTGACCCGTGGCATGTTCGGTGCCGCCCACGTAAAGGTCTACATTGCGCCAGTAGGCATCGGCCTCCCTGCTTACGAGGCCTTCGCCGTTGTGCGGGTCCATGTAGCGGAGGTAGTAGGCGCTGGAGCCGGCGAAACCGGGCATGGTGCTCTTTTCCAGCGGCCAGCCTTCGTAGGTCCAGTCCTTGGCGCGGGCCAGCGGCGGCTGACCGTCTTCCGTGGGCTTGTACTGGTCGATTTCCGGCAGCGTGAGCGGAAGGGCGCTCTCCGGAAGCGGCGTAGCGATGCCGTCCTTGTAATAGATGGGGAAAGGTTCGCCCCAATAGCGCTGGCGGGAGAAGATGGCATCACGGATGCGGTAATTGATCTTTCTGCGGCCGATTCCGTGACTCTCCACATACCCGATGGCGGCTGGGATGGCATCTTTCACACTGAGCCCGTCCAGGAAACCGCTGTTGCACATGATGCCTTCCTTGGCGTCGAAGCTCTGCTCGCTGACATCGGCCCCCTCAATCAGCGGGATGATGGGAAGGTCGAACTTTCTGGCGAAGGCGTAGTCGCGGCTGTCGTGGGCGGGAACCGCCATGATGGCGCCCGTTCCGTAGCCGGAGAGCACATACTCCGAAATCCAGACGGGGACCCGCTCCTGGGTGAGCGGATTCACAGCGTACGAGCCAGAGAACACTCCGGTAACGGCCTTCCCCGCAATCCTTTCGCGCTCCGTCTTCTTCTTCACCTGCTCCAGATAGGCTTCCACGGCCTCTTTCCGGGAGGCGGAGGTAAGCTTCTCCACCCATTCGCTTTCAGGAGCCAGCACCATGAAGGTGACGCCGAAGACGGTATCGGCCCGGGTGGTGAAGATGGTCATGTCGTGCCAGGTGCCGTCGCATTCTACGCGGAACACCATTTCGGCGCCTTCGCTGCGGCCGATCCAGTTGCGCTGCATCTCCTTCAGGGAATCCGTCCAGTCCAGTTTGTCCAGCCCTTCCAGGAGCCTTCCCGCATAGGCCGATACACGGAGCTGCCACTGGGTCATCTTCTTCTGGAAAACCGGGTGTCCGCCCCGCTCGGAGAAGCCGTCCTTCACTTCGTCATTGGCCAGCACGGTACCGAGGGCAGGGCACCAGTTCACGGTGCTTTCGCCCTGATAGGCAATGCGGTAGCGCATAAGCACATCGGCCTTTTCCTTTTCGGAGAACTGTTTCCATTCGGCCGATGTGAAAGCGGGGCCTTCACTGCAGGCGGCGTCTACGGCAGCACTGCCGGCCTTCTCGAAGGCGGCGACCAGTTCCTCGACGGGACGGGCCTTCTGCAGGGTATTGTCGTACCAGGAGCCGAACATCTTGAGGAAAGCCCACTGGGTCCAGTGGTAATAGTCCGGATCGCAGGTGCGGAATTCGCGGTCCCAGTCGAAGGAAAAACCGATCCTGTCCAGCTGCTCGCGATAGCGGGCCACATTGTCACGGGTGGTCTTTTCCGGATGCTGGCCGGTCTGGATGGCGTACTGCTCGGCGGGGAGGCCGAAGGCGTCGTATCCCATGGGATGCAGCACATTGAAGCCCTTGAGCCGCTTGTAACGGGCAAAGATGTCGCTGGCGATATAACCCAGCGGATGGCCTACATGCAGACCCGCACCGCTAGGGTACGGGAACATGTCCAACACATAATATTTGGGTTTGGTATCATCGGCCTCCGCGTGATAGGTCTTGTTTTCCGCCCACCACTTCTGCCATCTTTTCTCAATCTCCAGAAAATTGTAGTCCATATTGTTTATCTTATTGTCTTTCCGTTAATTCCGAAGGTCCCCTTCTTTTCCAGGCGGAATTCCACCGCCACGGACATGGCCACCTTCACTTTCTTCCCGCGATGTCGTCCGGGACGCCATTTGGGCGATGCCGACACCACCCGGACGGCCTCGTCATCCAGGCTGATATGGATGCCGCGGGCCACTTTCACGTCTTTCACCTCGCCTTTTTCGTCCACGATGAAATCGATCACCACGCGGCCCTGGATGCCGTTGTCCACCGCATATTCGGGATACTTCAGGTACTGATAGACCCATTTTTCCAGGAAGGTGCGGGGATCCTGGGAATTCAGGAACGCGGGCTTCTGGTCCACGTCACTGAAGGCAACGGCTCCGGAGGGACGCTCCGCACTGACGGCAGCGTCGTTGCGGAAGAGCGGCCTGGTGCCATTGCACAGCTGCTGGACATAACTGTAGACGTACTCAATCTCCCGCTCCATGCCGTCAAAGTCCAGCGTGTCGAAGCTGTCCCTGCTGGTATTGTGTTCCGGATACCGCCCTGTCGTGAACAGGACGGAGGGGATTTCCATGGAATAGAATGCCTTATGGTCTCCGGGGTAAGGTTCCGTATCGGTATAGGCGGCCTGTACCGGGAGAAGTTCCCCCTTCAGGTTCTGCAGGATCACCTTCATATCTTCATTGGCCGATGTATAGGCCTGGAAGGAATCGGCCCCGCCGCCTACCATGTCCAGGTTTACCATGGCGTCGATCCGGTCCGCATCCGAAAAGGATCGGTTCAGGAAATACCACGATCCGGCAAAGGTCTCTTCCGAGGCGCCGAAAGCCACGAACAGAATGCTGCGACGGACCAGGGAGCGGGCATAGGAGAGTTTCTGCGCCAGCTCCAGCATCATGGCCAGGCCGGAGGCATTGCCGTTAGCCCCGTAATAAATACGCCGGTGCGGCTCCCCGTCCACCATCAGGGTGTCGGCTCCCAGATTGTCCAGGCGGGCGCCGATCACGATATAGCGGGTGTTGAGCGAAGGGTCCCACCCTTGCAGGAAACCCGTCACATTGCGGCTCTGCAGCGTATCGGCCCCCTTCAGGATGCCGAAGGTGGAACCGCCTTCCGGGCTGATGAGGTCTATTCCGTATTCCTTGAATCTGGCCTCTATGTAATCGGCCGCCAGTTTTTCTCCTTCACTGCCGGCTTTCCGGCCTTCCAGTTCCGCAGATGACAGATACGACACATGCTCCTTGAGCGACCGGACGGTTTCCGTATCGTTCAGGGCATCCAGGGCCGACCCTGAGCGGAACTGTGCATGTACCAGGGTGGTGGCCAGCAGGGCCAGGAGCGTAAGCAGTCTTTTCATCATTCGTTCACAAGAATCCAGCCGTCTTCCGGGCAGATTCCCTTTCCGCGCAGCTGGCGGAGGGTCCGGAGCACCTCGTTCAAATCATTGGAGGGACAGACCGAAACGGCCAGCAGCCCGTTCCGGAAACTGATGATGGTAGCCGTATAGCCGGCCTCGTTGCACTTGTTCAGCTTTCTCTCCGCATAGGCCCGCGTGCGGAAAGCGCCCACCACAATGCAATATTTGGCTTCCAGCTTTGTGGTGAACAGGCCTCCCATCTTGGACGGGTTCAGGACCGTGCCTTTTGCCTGGGAGAGCGAATCCAGCAAGTGGGCTTCCAGAGCGGCGAGCGAGTCTTCCATGTGGCGGCGGACCTGCTCCAGGGAATCCAGCGTGGCCTGATGGCGGGCTTCCTCCCGTGCGAGGCGTTCCTGACGAAGAGACTCCACCTCTGCTGCGGTGGGACGGCCGGCGACCTGGCGGATAAAATCGCAACTGCTGGCGGCAAGGGCCGTCAGCGCCAGCATCAGTATGAGGGTCTTTTTCATTGTCTAATCCTCCTTATTCTGCAAAAATACTGATTTTTCCAAAATCAAGCCAAATAAATATTGTATATTTGTGCACGTATGAAGAAAACCATCCAACTGGAAGCCATCGACCCGATAGAGATTTTCGGGGTCGGCAACAAAATACTTACGGAGTTCTGCAGTTACTTCCCCCATCTTAAAGTGGTGTCCCGCGGCAACCAGCTCATGCTGGAAGGCGGTGAGAGCGACATCGAAGAGTTCAACATCCGGTTCGCGGAACTGGTGGAGCGCCGGCACCGCAAGATGAACCTCACCGTCTACGACGTGGAGGATATCTTCAGCGGGAAAGGAAACGACCGGCTCCCTTCCGCAGGGGACGCCGTGATTGTCCACGGGACGGACGGAAAAGCCATCCGCGCCCGCAACAAGACGCAGCAGGAGCTGGTGAAAGCCTATTTCTCGCACGACCTGGTCTTCGCCGTGGGCCCTGCCGGAACGGGCAAGACCTATATGGCCATCGCCCTCGCCGTCCGGGCTCTCAAGAACCGGGAGATCAAGCGCATCATCCTCACCCGCCCCGCCGTGGAAGCCGGTGAGAGGCTGGGATTCCTTCCGGGCGACCTCAAAGACAAACTGGACCCGTACCTCCAGCCCCTCTACGATGCCCTGGCCGATATGATCCCCGCCAAGAAACTGCAGGATTTCATGGCCGACGGCACCATCCAGATCGCCCCCCTCGCCTACATGCGCGGCCGCACCCTGGACAAAGCCTGCGTCATCCTGGACGAAGCCCAGAACACCAACCTGGGCCAGTTGAAGATGTTCCTCACCCGCATGGGCATAAGCGCCAAGTTCATCGTCACCGGCGACGCTACCCAGATCGACCTTCCCCGCCGTGAAGACAGCGGCCTGCTCGCCGGCATCCGCCTGCTGGAAGGCATCAAAGGCATCGCCACCATCCGCTTCACCAACGACGACATCGTCCGCCACCCTCTCGTGACCAAAATCGTCAAGGCCTTTGACGGAGTGTAGCTTTTCTGCCGGGCCGATGGCGCAGGTCCTCAGCAACCGGGCACAAAAAAAGCCCGGGACATGCGTTCCGGGCCTTAAAAAGTATGTTTCCGAAGATGATTACTCGGCTGCGTTCAGGATACCTTCCCACTTCTCATAAGCGGACTGATATTCGGCACCCTGGCCGCGGAGCTGGAAGTTCAGGCGCTTGAGGAAGTCGGCGCAGGCGGTCTTGACCTCCGGCATCTGGCTCACCTCGTAGCACTTCTCGAACTGAGGGATGGCCTCTTTGTAAACCTCGACCAGCTGGGCCTGGAGTTCGTCGTACTTCTTGTACTCCTTCACATCGAGAGCGTTCATCTCGTCCACCAGGTCTTCACCCTTCTTCAGGTTCACCATGGCCTTGCCATAGTATACCATATCATACTTGTCGTTGATGGCGATGCCCTTGTCATAGGCAGCCATGGCCTTCTCGTAGTCCTTGATGCCGGTGTAGATGTTGCCTTCCACATAATAGAGGGAAGGGTTGTCCGGCATGGCCTTCTTGGCCTCGTCCAGGAGCTCAACGATCTTGGCCGGATCCTCGTTGGTGGTGAGGTACAGGTTGATAAGGTTGGTGAGGATGGAGGCGTTGTCCGGATAGGAGGTGAGACCGGTTGCCAGATAATTCTTGGCAGCGAGGGTATCGGCCTTGGCCAGGGCGATCTCCGACAGGGAAGCATAGATGTTGCCCTCGGAGGTATAGTTGTTGGCGAGGCACTTGTTGTAGTACTCTTCGGCGCGGTCGTAGTTCTTGCTGGCCAGGGCGGTGAAGGCGGCATTGTAGGCGGCGTCATCGTTGTGGACAGTGCAGCCAGGCATGGCGGAGACGTCGGCTGCGCCCTTGAACAGGTCGCTGGCCTTGGCCAGGTCGCCCAGCTGATAAGCGACGAAAGCGTCGTTATAATAGGCATTGGCGATTTCCTGGAGCTTCGGGTCTACCTCTTTGTCCTTGGCGCCCAGTTCGAAAGCCTTGGAATAAGCCTTGGCGGCCTCTCCCAGGATGTCACCGGACACGGAGGGCTTGGTAACCTCGGTGATGGCCAGCTGGCCGGCCTGGTTGAAGTAGACGTTGACGTGGGAGAAGACCTGCTTCTCGAACGGGTTGCCGTCCAGTTCAACAGTCTCCACTGCAGAGGGCTTCTCCTTGAACATCATGCCGAAGGTGGCCTTGTCGATGCCGGTGGTGATGTTGGCGATAGGATTGTTGTAAGCGGTCATGTAGGCCTTGCCGAGGGCGAGCCAGGTGGCGGGCTTGGCAGCCTTCTTGGCATCCTGGGCGGCGGCGAGAGCCTTCTCAACAGCCTTCTGCATGTCGGCATCCGGCTTCTGGGCGTATGCTACCTGCAGGGTGCAGGCGAGCGCGATGGCGAAAAATAACTTTTTCATATCAATTAAGTGTTAATGATTACTCTGTGGTGAGTTCCTGGTTTTCGGCGGCCTGCGTTTCTTCTTCGTCGCGGTGGGCGACCACGGAGATGGCGGCAATGGCATCGCCTTCCTTGATGTTGATGAGCTTTACGCCCTGAGTGGCACGTCCGGCAACACGTATGGTGCTGACAGGCATACGGATGGTCATTCCCGAGCGGTTGATAATCATCAGGTCGTCTTCATCCGTGACGTTCTTGATGGCTACCAGTTTGCCCGTTTTCTCCGTGATGTTCAGGGCCCTTACGCCCTTGGCACCCCTGGAGGTCTGACGATATTCCAAAGGATCGGAACGTTTGCCGTAGCCATTCTCGGAAACCGCCAGCACCTGGTGCCTGGCCACGTCTTCGGCCTGCGGATCCTGACATACGACACCGACCACATAATCTCCATTTTCAAGATTTATGCCACGAACGCCGGTCGATGTTCTTCCGAGCGGCCGGGCCTCGCTTTCATCGAAGCGTACGCACCTTCCGTTATGGGCTGCAATCATGATATTGCAGCGGCCGTTGGTGAGCACGGCTTCCAGCAATTCATCGTCCTCACGGATGTTGATGGCATTTACGCCGTTCTGGCGCGGGCGGGAATAGGCTTCCAGGGAAGTCTTCTTCACCACGCCGTTGCGGGTGACCATCATGATGTAATTATTGTTGATGAAGTCTTCGTCCTTCAGGGTCTTCACGTTGATATAGGCCTTGACGCTGTCGTCCGGCTCGATGAGCAGGATGTTCTGGATGGCGCGGCCCTTGGAGGTGCGGTTGCCCTCCGGGATCTCGTAGACCTTGAGCCAGTAGCAGCGGCCCTTCTGGGTAAACAGCAGCAGCGTACTGTGGTTGTTGGCGATATAGATATGCTCGATGAAGTCTTCGTCCCGGGTGGCGCTGCCCTTCATGCCCACGCCGCCGCGGTTCTGGGTGCGGAATTCGGTGAGCGGGGTGCGCTTGATATAGCCCAGATGGGAGATGGTGATCACCTGGTCTTCATCGGAGTAGAAGTCTTCCGGATTGAATTCATCGTCGGCCATGGTGATTTCGGTACGGCGGGGATCCCCGTAGCGGGCCTTGAGGTCCTGCGTTTCGGTCTTCACCACCTTGAACTGCTCTTCCACGGAACCCAGGATCTGGTTGCAGCGGTCGATGAACTTCATCAGTTCGTCATACTCGTTCTGGAGCTTCTCGCGTTCCAGGCCGACCAGCTGGCGCAGACGCATTTCCACGATGGCGGCCGCCTGTACATCGGTGAACTGGTAACGGTCCACCAGCATCTGACGGGCCTCGTCGATACTCTTGGATTCGTAACGGATGATGTGGACGATCTCGTCGATGATGTCCATCGCCTTCAGGAGACCTTCCAGGATATGGGCGCGTTTCTGGGCCTTGTCCAGTTCGAACTTGGTGCGGCGCACCACCACCTCGTGGCGGAATTCCACGAACTGGCCGATGATTTCCTTGAGGCTCAGGGTGCGGGGGCGTCCCTTCACCAGGGCCACGTTGTTGAAGGAGAAACTGCTCTGGAGCGGGCTGTACTTGAACAGCAGGTTGAGCACTACGCCGGAGTTGGTTCCCTGCTTGAGGCGGATGACCACGCGGGTTTCGCCGCGGGCGCTTTCGTCGTTGATGTAGGAAATGCCCTCCACCTTCTTCTCATCGGCCAGCTGGGCGATCTTTTCGATCATCTCCCGCTTGTTCACCATATAGGGGATTTCGGTGACGACGATGGTCTCGCGGCCCTTGTCATCCACTTCGATCTCCGTCTTGGAGCGCACGACCACGCGGCCGCGGCCGGTTTCGTAGGCCTCCTTGATGCCTGCCTTGCCCATGACGATGCCGCCCGTAGGGAAGTCCGGGCCCTTGATGTACTGCATCAGTTCGTCCGTGGTGATCTCGGGATTGTCGATGTAGGCGCAGATGGCGTCGCAGCATTCGCCCAGGTTGTGGGGTGCCATGTTGGTGGCCATACCCACGGCGATGCCTGACGCACCGTTGAGCAGCAGCAGCGGAGCCTTGGTGGGGACTACGGTGGGCTCCTCCAGGGTGTCGTCGAAGTTGAGCGTCATGTCCACCGTGTCCTTGTCCATGTCACCCAGCACATCCTCCGCCATCTTCTGGAGTTTGGCTTCCGTGTATCGCATGGCTGCCGGCGAGTCGCCGTCCACGCTGCCGAAGTTGCCCTGTCCCTTCACCAGCGGATAACGCTGATTCCATTCCTGGCCCAGACGCACCATGGCATCGTATACGCTGGAGTCTCCGTGCGGGTGGTATTTACCCATCACTTCTCCGACGATACGGGCGCTTTTCTTGGTCTGGCCGTTATAGCTGAGGCCCATGTTGTCCATGCCGAACAGAACGCGGCGCTGTACGGGCTTGAGGCCGTCGCGGGCATCCGGAAGGGCGCGGGACACGATTACCGACATGGAATAGTCGATATAGGCCGTGCGCATTTCGTGGTCTATCTCCACCTGCTCGATGTACCCGGTTTCCTGGGGTTCCTCAAGCATATTCTTCTCTTCGTTATTCTCCATTTTGGGTATCTTTCATATAAACATGCAAAGATACACTTTTTATTTGAAAAATAAAAGCTAATAGATGTCTCCCGTGGTGATGTTTCCCCAGGAGGGAAGGGAGCGGTCATCGACCTCTGCGTCGATGATCCTGCGGGCGCCCTGGATGACATTCCGTTCCAAAAATTCCTTCTCTTCGGGCCACAGGACGTGCATATAGGCCGCCACGTCATGGGTGCGGTCCGTGAACCGGTAGATGCAATAATTGGCGCCGGCGCGGTCCAGTTTCCTGGCCAGATGACTGCTTCCCCAGATGCCCTTGCCGAAGAACGCCAGTTTGTTGTAGGCCACCGCGCCGTCGGCCGTCCCGTGGAAGAGCAGAATGGGACAGGGGACCTTCCGGAAAGAAGGGGCGCCGCTGCCGCTGATGATTCCTCCGGCAAACGACATCACGCCCTTGAAGTTGAATCCCTCGGGCAGTCCCCTCGCCGCTCCCCTGACGATATCGTATTCCGCAGCCAGGGCGGTGATGGCGCCCGCCGAACTGCCGGCAATCACCAAATTGTCCGGGTCGATACCCAGTTCTTCCCGGTTCTCGGCCAGGAAAGAAACGGCCGAATAAACATCCTCGACGGCAATCTGCTGGGAATAGCGGAACTGGTCGGATGCCTTGAGGAGCCCGGAAATACCCTTCTTTACTTTGAACCCTTTCATTCCAAGCCGATAATCGATGGTGACCACCGCATAGCCATTGTCGTTGAGGGTCTTGAACCAGTCCTGATAGAAGTCGTCCGAGCGGGCGCCGGTCTTGAACCCACCGCCGAACACGAACAGAATGGCCGGCTTGGCCTTCCCTTCGAACACCGTCTCCGCACCGGGAGAGGAGTCATAGATATCCAGATACAAGGCCAGCGTATCCCGCTGGGCGAACTGATAGGTGTCCTGGGCTTTCAGGACGAAAGCCGAAAACAGAGCGGCGGAAAGCAGTAAAAATTTTTTCATACTTTTTTTGCTTGAGCAACGGTTTGGCGCAAGGTGGCCGTACCTTTGCATCAGAAATTAAACGACACAATTATGAGAAACACAGATTACAACATCGACGCCCTCGGCTGCTTCATCTCCTCCGACGCTTCCTTTCAGGCCCTCAAGGACATCATTGCGGATCTGGATCTTCAATTTGAGGATGCGACGGAACAATAGCCACCGCCGTGCTCTCCTTGTCCGGAGAAAGCCCCACGCGGAGAGTCCGCACTTCCTGAGCGCCTTTCTTCCGGGAAGAAAGCACCCGGTCGGAAATGATGAACTCGGACACGGGGTCTTCCACATACCGCATTACGGCCCGCCGGAGCGGACGGGCGCCATACGCCGGATCGAAGCCGGCATCGGCAATCAGGCGCTTGGCAGCAGGGGTGATGGTAAGCTTGTATCCGGCATCCAGCGCACGGGCGCGGAGGTCCCTGAGTTCAATGTCGATAATGGCCTCGATGGATTCCCGGTCCAGCGAATTGAAATAGACCTGGGCGTCCACGCGGTTGATGAACTCCGGCGGGAATGCCTTCTTCACGGCCTTTTCCACCAGGCTCTTCCGGTCCGTCTCCACGTTCCTTCCGGCCGTGGCAAAGCCAATTCCGCTGCCGTACTCCTCCACTTCCCGGCTTCCAACGTTGGAAGTCATGATAACAATCGTGTTCTTGAAATCGACCGTGCGGCCGTTGCTGTCCGTAAGCCGGCCCTCGTCCATCACCTGCAGCAGCAGGTTGAAGATATCCGGATGGGCCTTCTCAATCTCGTCCAGCAGCACAACGCAATAAGGACGGCGCCGCACCCGTTCGCTCAACTGGCCTCCCTCCTCATAGCCCACATATCCGGGAGGCGCACCGATCAGGCGTGAAACGCTGAACTTCTCCATATACTCGCTCATGTCGATCCGCACCATGTTATCCTCGCTGTCGAACAGATATTCAGCCAGGGAACGGGCCAACTGGGTCTTGCCCACGCCCGTGGGACCGAAAAAGAGGAAGGTGCCGATCGGCCGGTGCGGATCCTTGAGGCCGGCCCGGTTCCGCTGGATGGCACGGACCACCGTCTCCACGGCCTCGTCCTGTCCTACGATGCGGTCTTTGAGGCGTTTCCGCATCTTCAGGATGCGATTTCCTTCCGACTCTGCCACCTTGTTCACGGGAATGCCCGTCATCTTGGCCAGCACGGAGGCGACATCCTCCGCATCCACTACCTTCTCGCGGCCGCGCTTCTTGGCCAGGGAAAGGCGCACCATGGAACCGGCCTCGTCCAGGGCGTCGATGGCCTTGTCCGGCAGGGAACGGTCCGTGATGTAACGGTCCGTCAGGCGGACGGCGGCCTCCACGGCCTCGTCGGTATAGGTAATCCCGTGGAATTCCTCGTAACGGGGCTTCAGATTCTGCAGGATTTCAATGGACTGCGCCACGTCGGTGGGCTCCACCACAATCTTCTGGAAACGGCGGTCCAGGGCTCCGTCCTTCTCCACGATCTTGGCGAATTCATCCAGGGTCGTGGCGCCGATGCACTGGAATTCCCCGCGGGCCAGCGCCGGTTTCAGCATGTTGGCCGCATCCAGGCTGCCGGAAGCTCCGCCGGCGCCCACGATGGTATGGAACTCGTCGATGAACAGGATCAGATCAGGGTTCTCGGAAGCTTCTTTGATGATAGCTTTCAGGCGTTTCTCGAAATCGCCCCGGTATTTTGTACCGGCCACGACGGAAGCGATGTCCAGTGACAGAATCCTCTTCCTGGAGAGGACCGGCGAGATGTCCCCGGTGGCGATCCGCTGGGCGATGCCTTCCACAATGGCCGATTTTCCCACGCCGGGCTCCCCGATGAGCATCGGGTTGTTCTTCTTCCGCCGGCCCAGGATTTCGATGACGCGGGATATTTCGTGGTCACGGCCCACCACCGGGTCCAGTTTGCCCTCGCGGGCCGCCCGGGTGAGGTCGTAGGCGAACTCTTCTATATCCAGTTTCTTTTCCGCCGGTCCCTCATCCCCCTGAACAGGCTGGCTCTCCGCGGGGCCGGCCTCCTCTTCTTCCCCGGAACCGGGACGCAGCAGGCCCTCGTCTTCCATGAAGGCAAGGAGGCGGCCATAGTCCACTCCGTGGGAGCGGAGGAACACCTGCCCGTAACTCTCCGTAGTGCGGCACAGCGCAAGCAGCAAATGCTGCGGCATGGCGGCGGGGCTCTTGAGACGGGAAGCCTCCATCACCGTGATGCTGAGCACGTTCTGCGCCTGCCGGGAAAAAGTGATATGGTCTATCTGGTCATAGGGGATGGTCTCGTTGGTGAAAATCCGCTGGTCGATGAACGCTTTGAGATCGGCCGGTTCCACCCCCACGCTGCGGAGCGAGGTGAAGGCGGCGTTTTCCTCGTGACGGATGATGCCCAGGAACAGATGGTCCGGGCCGATGCCGTAACTGCCGGTCCGCATGGCCTCTTCCCTGGCGTATTTGATGACGGCGTTGAGCTCGTCTGAAATCTGAATCTGCATGTAAGTTAGAATGAATTACAAATATACTGTTTTTTCCCGATTAGCAACTATCGGGCCCCGATTCCGGGACTGACATTCTGACAGGCACTATTTTTGTTAAAGAAAATCTCCGTTATGAAGAAACTGATTGCACTTGCCATGCTCCTTTGCAGCCTCGCTGCCGGAGCCCAGAACTTCGAAGGAACTTTCACCCAGGCCAAAACCATGAAAGCCTCCGGTAAAGTCATTAAAAGCCAAGGGACTATCTCCTTTACGGCACCGGACCAGCTGGCCATGCTCTATACCAACCCGGACGGCGATTATTTCATCATCGACGGACCGCTCATCCGAATGGACATGCGCGGCGTAGCAGCCGATGTGGACTCTTCCAACAACAAGACCGTCCGTGCACAGCGGAACGCCATCCTGTACAGCATCCTCGGCAAATACGAAGACATCGCCAAAGAGATGGATGCAGACTGCACCGTGACGGAAAAGAACGGAGTGAAGCACGTGGTGATCAAGGCGAAGAAGAACTTGCCCAAGGGCTACTCCGGCATGGAACTGGACTATCAGAAGAACGGGAACATCTCCCGCATGGTCCTGGAGGAATTCGGCGGCATTTCCACCGAATACATCATCAAGATCAAGTAATTACAGATACAGCGCGTGCGTGTTCTTGATCTCGTCCATCACAAAGGACGAGAGGATGGAACCTATGGAGTCCACCGTGCCCAGCACGTTGATGATGAACTCGTTGTAATACTTCATGTCCGGCGCCTGGATTTTTAGCAGGTAATCGTATTCCCCCGATATGTTGTAGCATTCCGCCACCTGGGGAATGTCCCGGATCACGGAGATGAAGTCCCTGGCTACGGAACGGCTCATCTGCTTCAGTTTCACCGAGCAGAACACCGTAAAACCACGGCCCAGTTTTTCCGCATCCAGCACAGCCACGTATTTCTGGATGAATCCGCCCCGCTCCAGGCGTTTCAGCCGTTCGAAGACAGGGGTGGAAGAAAGGTGTACGCGGGCCGCCAGTTCCTTGGTGGTCAGACGGGCATTTTCCTGCAAGGCCCGGAGAATCTGCAAATCAGTTGCATCCAGTACTGTTTCATTCATAAGGAATAATATTCTGCCAGGGGCGCCTGTCCGCCGCCTGTGGGTTCAACTTTTTCTAAATACACAGGCAAAATTAGCAAAATACTCTAAAATAAAAAAGAATATTGTAAATATATTCTGCATGGCCTAACTTTGCAACGAAGAAACATCAAGAAAGATGCAAAAAGGAGAACTATCCCTCACGCTGGCACTGGAAGCAGGCGGCACCCTCAAGGATGCCCGCATTGTCTACCATACCTCGGGCTGCCGCGAAGGGAAAGTCATCTGGATCTGCCACGCCCTCACAGCCAACAGCGACCCCGAAGACTGGTGGCCGGAAATGGTGGGCCCGGGAAAGCCCCTGGACACGCAGAAGAATTTCATCGTCTGCGTGAATACGCTGGGATCGGCCTATGGGTCGGAAGGACCGGCACGGATCAATCCCGCCACCGGGCGGCCTTGGCTGCTGGATTTCCCGCTGGTTACGGTGCGGGATCTGGTGGTCACCCTTCAGGCGGTCCGCAAAGAACTGGGAATCAGTCATATCGACCTGCTGGTGGGCAGTTCCATCGGCGGATTCCAGGCTTTGGAGTGGGCGGTGACGGAACCCGACCTCTTCGGACGGTGCGTGTTTATCGCCACGGCCCCCCGGATCTCCCCTTTCGCGGCCGCCACCGTAGAAACGCAGCTCATGGCCCTGGAGGCCGATCCCACCTTCAGGGAGGCCCGTTCCCTGGAAGGCGGAGCCGCCGGGCTCAAGTGCGCCCGGGCACAGGCCCTGATCTCGTACCGCTGCTTCCGGGGTTACGGCCTGAGGCAGACGGAAGAGGATCCGGACACCCTTTTCTCCGGAAAGGCCGGATCTTACCAGCGCTATCAGGGGGAAAAACTGGTCCGCCGGCAATTCGACGCCTATTCCTATTACATCCTCTGCCATATCTTCAAAAGCCACAATGTGGGCAGGCACCGCGGCGGAACGGCAGCCGCCCTTTCCCGCATCAAGGCCGACACCACCGTGGTGGCCATTGACACGGATGGCCTGTTCCCGACGGAGGAAAGCCGGGAATGGGCTCGGCTCATCCCCGGAGCCAGCTATCTGGAAATCAGTTCCGACTTCGGGCACGACGGCTTCCTTCTGGAAACCGCCCGCCTTTCTGCCCTTTTAATGTAACGAACTATGCAAGTACTCAAATTCGGCGGCACCTCGGTCGCAAACGCCGCAGCCATGCTGCAAGTCATCCATATCGTAGAGAAAGCCCTGGAGCAGGACCGCACCATCGTAGTGGCATCGGCCATCAGCGGCTGCACCGACCAGTTGATAGCGATCGGAAGGCTGGCCGCCGCCCGGGACGATGCCTATCTCTCCGCCCTGGTCGCCCTGCAGGAGCGGCACCGCCAGATCATCGCCGAACTGCTGCCGGAGGGATACCGGAAAAAGACGCAGGATGCCGTGGACGAACTGTTCCGCGAACTGGGGAGCCTTGCCAAGGGCGTGTCCCTGGTGGGCGAACTCTCCGCCGCCAGCCTTTCCGCCATCCAAAGCTTCGGCGAACTGTTTTCCACCCGCATCCTCACGGACAAATGCCTGTCGCTGGGCATCACTTGCCGCTGGGTCGATTCCCGGGACATCGTCCGCGTGCAGGAAGGCACTACGGTGGACCTCCCCTGCACCTACGCGAAAATCCGGGAAGCCATTGAAGGACAAGTCCATGCCGACCTTTTCATCGTCCCGGGATTCATTGCGCGGGACCTGGACGGGCGGCCGGCCACCCTGGGACGCGGCGGGGCCGACTACACCGCCTCGCTGTTCGCCGTGGGCATCCAGGCCCGCCGGGTAGAGATCTGGACCGACGTTCCCGGAATCATGACCGCCCATCCCCAGGTGGTGCCGTCGGCCCGGCCCATCTCCCATATCTCTTACCGGGCGGCGCAGGAGCTGTCGCATTTCGGGGCCAAGGTCATCTATCCGCCCACCATCCAACCTGTCGTGGAAGAAGGCATTCCCATCTATGTAAAGGACACCTTCCATCCGGAAGAACCGGGCACGCTGGTGGAGAAGAATCCGCCGAGGGCAAGGAGCGGAGTCATCGGCATTGCACATTCGCGGGGCATCGCCCTTATCTCGCTGGAAGGCAGCGGGATGGTAGGCGTGCCGGGATTCAGTTCCCGCCTTTTCGACGCCCTGTCGCGCGAAGGCATCAACATCATCCTCATCACCCAGGCCTCCTCGGTGCATTCCATGTGCATCGCTGTGGCGGAGGCCGATGCCCAGCGCGCCCGGGAGGCTGCCAACGACCGCTTCGCGTATGAGATCTCCCTTGGCCGGCTGAATCCGCTCAAGGTGGAGACCGGCTATTCCATCGTCTGCGTAATCGGGGACGATATCCTCGGTCACAGCGGCGCCACCGGGCAGATGCTGGCCGCCCTGGGCCGCCACAGCATCCCCGTCCGTGCCACGGCGCAGGGCTCTTCGGAGCGGAACATCTCCGTAATCGTGCCCTCCGGCAGGGCCGATGAAGCCATCCGCGCCATCCATCACGAATTCTTCGACCGCTTTGACACACAGGTGATTCCGCTGTTCATCGCCGGCTACGGCCGCGTGGGGAAAGCCCTGGTGGAGATGCTGTGCGACAACGCCGCCGCCATCGCCAGGCGCTCCGGCAAGGAACTCCGGGTCTGCGGCCTGGCCAACAGCCGCCGATACGTCATCGACACGGAGGGAATCGATCTTTCCAAGGCGGGCGAGCTGCTGGCCGAAGGGGCGCGGGGCTCCTACCCGGACGCACTCTGTTCCCTGTCGATGGAGAATCCGGTGTTCCTGGACTGCACCGCCAACGAGGAAATCGGATTCCGCTATCCGGACCTGTTCCACTGCGGCTATTCCGTCGTGGCCTGCAACAAAATTCCGTTCTCGGGGACTTTCGCACAGTTCAAGAGCCTACAGCGGGAAGCGCAGCGGTCGGGCGTATCGCTCCGGTACGAAACGACCGCCGGAGCCGCCCTGCCGGTGCTGGTGACCCTGGACCGCGTGGTCCAGAGCGGCGATTCGCTGGTACGGATGGAGGCTGTCCTTTCCGGCACGCTGAACTGGCTGCTGGACAATTACGAAGGGCACGATTGGGACGCCCTGGTGGAGCAGGCGCGCGTAAAAGGGTACACGGAGCCGGACCCCTCCATCGACCTTTCCGGGAAGGATGTTTTGCGTAAGATCCTGATTCTGAGCCGCCAGACTGGAATTCCGCTGGAAGAGTCACAGGTTTCCCTGGAGCCCGTTCCCGCCGATATCGACAAGCGCTATGCAGCGGCAGCCGCCAAGGGAAAGAAGCTGCGCTATGTAGCTTCGGTGGATGCAGAGGGCCATGCCGCCGTAGGCCTGCAGGAAGTGGGGCCCGACAGCCCGCTCTATTCTTTGAAAGGCACCGACAACGCCATCCTCATCACGACCGGCGACTACCCTTCCCCCATGCTCATCCAGGGCGCAGGGGCCGGCACCCGCCAGACGGCCGGCGGCCTGCTGAACGACATTCTGCTGTCTATATAGCCTCCGCCATGCAGGAAAGCGGTCCCTCGCAGGGTCCGTGCCAGTTATGCATGCCGCCGCCTTCACAGTCGCGGAAATGACGGCAGGTGGCGCAGGCGCCTTTGCGCGCCCAGGAGCGGTCCCGGAAGGGCAGGAAACGGGTATTCCACACCTCCCAGAGGCTGTCTTCGTAGATGGAGCCCTGCGAGAAGACATCCCGGTCGATATCCGGGCAGGCGCAGATGCGGCCGTCGATCAATACGGACGCGATGTTGATGCCGGCGTGGCAGAAGAAGGGCGTATCGCGGATCACCTGCTCATAGGGACCCAGGTAGCCTTCACAGCTGAAAGTGGTGTGCATCGGCCCGCCTTCCTGCCTGCGCGCTTTGATGAATTCCATCAGCTGCACCGTCTCTTCCCGGCTGAGCGTCATGTCCGGATTGCCCGCCGCCCGGCCGATGGGAATCACGGTGAAGAGCCTCCACTGAGGGACGCCGAGATCTGTCAGAAGCTGATGGATCCGGGGCAGCTGCGCCAGATTCCGCCGTGTCACGCAAGTAACCACGTCAAACGCCAGGCGGGAGGCCGATGCGGCCAGGCCGATGGCATGCACGGCCCGGGAAAAACTCTGCGGATGGCCGCGGAGCCAGTTGTGCTCCTCTTCCAGGCCGTCCAGGCTGATGGTAAGGGCCCCCAGCCCGGCCCCTTGCAGTTTCCGCTGCATCGGCCCGTCATAGAAAAAGCCGTTGGAGACCATGCTCCAGCCGAAGCCCCGTTCCCGGATGGCCCGGCCGCACGCTTCGATATCCGGACGCAGCAAAGGTTCGCCGCCTGTCAGCACCACCGTGAAGCCTTTGGGCCGGTGCTGCCGGGGAATGGTATCCAGGGCCGACAGGAAATCGGCCAGCGGCATGTCTTTCTCGCGGCTGTTCATGGTGCAGTCGCTGCCGCAGTGCCGGCAGTGCAGGTTGCAGCGGGTGGTGCACTCCCAGAACAGATAGTTCAGCTCATGCACCTTGGTCTCATTGGCCCTGAACAGGCGGAAAAGCCACGGGGTCATTGTTCAGGTGCCTGTTCGGGCGCTTCCGGAGATTCTTCCTGCAGCGCCGGGGTTTCCTCCGTCACGGCCATTTCTTCTTCCCCGGAGGGATCGTCATAGACGCCGGGCGTGCCGTAGCAGGCCTGGAAAACGAACAGGGCGGCCGTCAGGGAGATCCCTTTCAGGATGTTTCTGATCCACTTCATGGTGCAAAGGATTAATCGGCAAATTTCATTTCGTCAAACAGATAGCCGGCATGACCCACCTCCTCGATCACGAAGAGCAGGTAACGCACGTCCAGCGAGATGTTGCGGCAGATTTCCGGATCGAAGACCAGGTCGCTCATCGTTCCTTCCCACACGCGGTCGAAGTTGATGCCCACCAGCTGGCCTTCCGCATTGAGCACAGGGCTGCCAGAGTTGCCGCCCGTGGTGTGGTTGGTGGCAAGGAAGCACACCGGCTGCGCCTCATGGCCGCCCTCGGCGTAGATATCCCTGAGCACCTGCGGGATGTTGTAGTCGAAGATGTCCGGATTGTCCTTTTCAATAATGCCCTTGAGGGTGCTTACAGGCCGATAATAGACGGCATCGGAGGGGCTGTAGCCCGCCACGGAGCCGTAGGCGATGCGAAGCGTCAGGTTGGCATCGGGATAGAAGGCCTTCTCCGACTCGAACTCCATCTGGCCCTGCATGTAATCGTGGTACAGATTTTCGATGGACTTGTTGAGGGCCGATACCTGCGGCGCCAGGTTCTTGTTCACGAAATCGGTCAGCGAAAGGGCCAGGGCGCGGGCTTCCAGGCTGTCGGCAAAGACGGCATCGCGCCACTTTTCCATGGAACCGTATCCGGCTCGTTTCTCAAGGAAAAGTTCCGGCTTGTAGCTGTCATCCAGGGCCTTGTCAAAGGCGCTCATCATGGCCAAGAACGTCTCGGAATCAATGGGTTCGTAGTAATCCTTCCGGTTGAAGTCCGGATTGGCGGCCATATTGAGCCGCTCGATGGTCCGGACGGTCTCGTTATAGTATTCATAGGCCCTGTAAATGGGCTCCCGGGCCGTGTAGAGCTGCGCAAGACGGTCCGTGAGGCCCTCGTAGCGGGTTCCCCGGGCCCATTCGGCGAAGCGTTTCTCATAGGCCTGCTTCACGGGAACCACATTGTTCTTCCTGAGGCCCTTCTCCTCACCCTGCCATTTCTTCCAGGCGTTGGCCACGGAGGCGTACTTGGAGGAATACTGGATGCGCACGGCCTGGCTCTGGTCCATATACTTTTTCATGATCTCCAGCCGAGTGGTGCGGAGGGCGATCTTCTCCGGGTCGGAGATATCCTGGATGTACCGCACGGCCTCCGAATGCACGTATTCCTGCGTGCTGCCGGGGCAGCCGTACACGAAGGTGAAATCTCCTTCATCCACGCCCTTGCGGGACACCGTGAAGGACTTCCGGGGATGGAAGGGAACGTTCTCCGGGGAGTAATCGGCCGGATTTCCGTCCTTGTCGGCATAGATGCGGAAAATGGAGAAATCGCCGGTGTGGCGGGGCCACATCCAGTTGTCCGTCTCGCCTCCGAACTTGCCGATGGAAGACGGAGGAGCGCCCACCAGGCGGATGTCGCGGAATTCCTGGAACACGTACAGGAAGTACTGGTTGCCGTAGAACAGGGAATTCACCTGGGCCACAAGCCCCTTGGAAGGGTCTGCCTCTTTCTTGCGGATGGCGTCGATATTCTTCTTGACCAGGGCGTCCCGCTGGTCTTCCGTCAGTTTGGGCTTGTCTCCCTTCAGCACGGCGGCCGTCACGTCTTCCATCTTCACAAGGAAACGGACGGTAAGGCCCGGATTGGGCAGTTCATCGGCCCGGGTCCTGGCCCAGAAACCGTCTTTGAGGTAGTCGTGCTCCACGCTGGAATGCCGCTGGATGTAGCTGTAGCCGCAGTGGTGGTTGGTAAAGAGGAGGCCTTCATCGCTGACCACCTCGCCCGTGCAGCCGCCTCCGAACAGGACGATGGCATCCTTGAGGGAAGCATGGTTGACGCTGTAAATGTCTTCGGCCGACAGTTTCAGGCCCTTGGCCTGCATGTCGGCGATCCGCTGGGAGATCAGCGCAGGCAGCCACATGCCTTCATCGGCCTTGGCCGGAAAGAGCGCGGCGGCAACGATAGCCGTTGTGAGCAAGAATTTTTTCATATCGAAGTCAGTTTGTACAAATGTAGCATTTTTTTACTATATTTGCTAAACACAAGCCACATGCATTATGAGAATTCCTGAATCTGAACTCATCATCAACGGCGACGGATCGGTGTTCCATATCCATCTGAAGCCGGAAGAACTCGCCGACAACGTCATTCTCGTAGGCGACCCCGGCCGCGTGGACATGATTGCCGAATTTCTCACGGACATCGAATTCCGCCATGCTTCGCGGGAATTCGTATCCGTCACCGGAAAGCGCAACGGGAAGCGCATTACCGCCCTTTCGCACGGCATCGGCCCGGACAACATCGACATTGTGATGACGGAACTGGACGCCCTCGCCAACGTGGATTTTGCCACACGGGAAGTGAAACCCGTGCATCGCGCCCTCAACATCCTCCGCATCGGCACCTCCGGCGCCCTTCATGCCGATATTCCCCTGGGCAGTTACATCCTCTCCCACATCAGCGTGGGCTTCGACGGCGTGATGAACTGGTACGGCAACCGCTCCGAAGTGACCATCCCCAAGGTAGAATCCTCGTTTAAGAAGCACATGAAGTGGACTCCTTCCCTTCCCTCTCCTTATTTTGTAAAGGCCTCGCCCAAGATCATCGACCTGATGAAAGATGTGACGGTGAAGGGAGTAACCATTTCCGCCCCGGGATTCTACGGGCCCCAGGGCCGCGTGGTGCGCATGCCGCTGGCCATGCCGGACATGCTGGAGAACATCGAGAGTTTCCGCTTCACTTCCGGCGGACAGCGCTACAGGATCACCAATTTCGAGATGGAAAGCGCACCGCTGGCCGGTTTCGCCGCCCACCTTGGCCACCATGCCTGCACCGTCTGCTGCGCGATCGCCAACCGTTACCTGCAAAGTTCCAACCCGGATTACAAACCCGTCATCCGGAACCTGGTGGAACTCTGCGTAGACCGCATGAGCCAGCTTTAACCGCCGGCCGTTCCATGGAAACCGGGATTCCCCCTCTTGGGAAGTCCCGGTTTTTTCGTACCTTTGTATCTCTATCGGATATTTGAGATGATTACACTGGAACAGATAAAAGAATTGCAGCAGCGGATGGCCACGCTGGACAGCTGCCTGGATATCGCGGGAAAGAGAAAAGAGGTGGAGGAGAAGACGCAGGTGAGCCTGGCCCCGGACTTTTGGAACGATCCCAAATCGGCCGAAGTTTTCCTGAAGAAACTTGCCGGCGTGAAGTCCTGGGTCAGCGATTACGACAAGGCGGCATCGGCCGTGGACGACCTGGACGTACTGTACGAATTTGCCAAGGAGAGCCTTTCGGGCAGCGAAGACGAGGCGGTGGAAACTGCCGAGACCAAGGAACTGGACCAGGCCTTTTCGGCGGCGGTCGAGGCGGTCGAGGCCTTGGAACTGCGCAACATGCTGGGTGGCGAAGGCGACAATCTGGGCGCCGTGCTCACCATCAACTCCGGCGCCGGCGGTACCGAAGCCAACGACTGGAGCGCCATGCTCATGCGCATGTACCTCCGCTGGGGCGAGCGCAACGGCTACAGAATGACGGTCACCTCCCTGCTGGAAGGCGAAGAGGCGGGCATCAAGAGCGCCACCATCGAGGTGGAAGGAGATTATGCCTACGGCTACCTGAAGGCCGAAAACGGCGTGCACCGCCTGGTGCGCATCTCTCCGTTCAATGCCCAGGGAAAGCGTCAGACCACCTTCTCCAGCGTCTTTGTCTATCCGCTGGTCGATGATTCCATCAACATCGAAATCAATCCCTCGGACCTGGAGTGGGACACCTTCCGCAGCGGAGGCCACGGCGGCCAGAACGTGAACAAGGTGGAAACGGGCGTGCGCGTGCGCCACATCCCGTCCGGCATCATGGTGGAGAACACCGAAACCCGCAGCCAGCAGGACAACCGCCAGCGTGCCCTCCTGATCCTGAAATCCCGCCTGTACGACATCGAACTTAAGAAAAGGCAGGAAAAGCAGGCCGAACTGGAAGGCCAGAAAAAGCGCATCGAATGGGGCTCCCAGATCCGCAACTATGTGCTGCACCCGTACAAGCTGGTCAAAGACCTGCGCACCGGCTACAACACCGCCGACACCCAGGGCGTGCTGGACGGCGACCTCAACGAATTCATGAAAACCTACCTGATGGGCAAGGGCGCCGCCGTCACGGACGCGGAAGACCTTGACTAGTGTCAATATCCATGAAAAGATTCCGGTTCATTCTCTTGATTATGCTTTCTGCCATGTTGGGATGTGCTTCCATGAAACCGGCCCCTAAGGGCCGGCTGGTTTACTGCAGCTACGCCTCCACGGGCGCGGCCGGCCTGGGCAAAGACTATTGCGAACTTATTGCCGATGTGGATTCCACGCCCAAGGTGGTCGTCGTCCTGGGAGAGGGAAACCGGTTCGACGATCCCGTCATCCGCGGCGAATATCCCGTGACGCCGGATCTGGCGGACAGCCTTTGCAAAGAATTGAAAGCCAGGAAAGTGTACAAGCTGGCGGGTTACAGCCTGAACGAACCCGTCACCGGCGGTTACTCTTACCGGATTCATATGGAATACAGTTCGGGGGAGAAAGTGAATGCCTTCTGGTATGGAAGTGGCGTCAAGCAGGAGGCCCTGTCGGCCTACCGTTTCATCGAATCCTTCTTCGCGCCCTGGCGGGAGCAAGCCCTTGCCGATGCCCTGATTGCACGGGTGCAGGAAATGGAACAGCGCTTCGACCGTCTTTCCGACGCATTGAAAAAAGGGACCCGCTATGAAGATATGAAGGCCGATTACGAGGCGCTGGACTGGTATATGCGCTCCGGTCAGTGGCAGAAGGATTTCGAAGCGGACGAGAAAGGGCTGCTTCCCAAGGACATGAAACGCGGTGTCCTGAGCGAAGACGGCCTGTATGAGGTCTTAAATTGCTATCAATGAATCATATGAACGCTATCCAAACAGAAAAGGCCCCTGCGGCCATCGGCCCGTACAGCCAGGCCGTCAACAGCGGCGCCGGACTTGTCTTTGTGTCCGGACAACTCCCCATCGACCCCGCCACCGGCGCATTCCCGGAGGGCGGCGTGAAGGAGCAGACCCGCCAAAGCCTCACCAATGCGAAAGCCATCCTGGAAGCCGCCGGCCTCGGCCTCGACCGTGTAGTGAAAACCACTGTCTTCCTGGCCGACATGGGCGATTTCGCCGCCATGAACGAAGTCTATTCGCAGTTCTTCTCCGCCCCGTTCCCGGCCCGCAGCGCCGTGGCCGTGAAGACACTCCCGAAAGGGGCGCTGGTAGAGGTAGAGTGCATCGCCGCCGTCTAAGCCATGAAGATGAACATACCGCTGATGGGGGCGCTCCTGGGGCTGTCCCTCATCGTATGCCCGCTCCTGTATATCTACGTGGGGCCGGCCTTGAACGCTCAGCAGCTGCAGGTCCTGAAAACCCTTGGCATCATCGCCGCCTGCAGCGCCGCCTGGTGTTTTGTCGTGGGCGAGCTCACCGGGAACAACAGCCAGATGGACAAACTCTGGAGCCTGCTTCCCATCGCCTATACCTGGATCATCGCCATCAATGGCGGCATGAGCCTCCGGCTGGTGGTAATGGCCGTCCTGGCCACCCTCTGGGGCGCCCGCCTCACCTTCAACTTCGCCCGCAAAGGCGCCTACCGGCTCAAATTCTGGGAAGGAGAAGAAGACTACCGCTGGGCCGTGGTCCGCAGCGGGGCGCCCTTCAACAGCAAGCGCTGTGCATGGGCTCTGTTCAACCTGTTTTTCATCAGCATCTATCAGAACGCGCTGGTACTGATGACCACTTTCCCTGCGCTGGTGAGCATGAACTCCCCCGTCCCGTTCGGATGGGTGGACATCGTGGCCGCCGTCCTCACCCTGGGCTTCATCGTCTATGAAACCATCGCCGACGAGCAGCAGTGGGCCTTCCAGACCGCCAAATGGAAACAGATCAAGGCCGGGCAGAAGCTGGAAGAACTCCCCGCACCCTACAACAAGGGATTCAACACCACGGGCCTCTGGAACCGCAGCCGCCATCCCAACTACTTTGCCGAGCAGGGCACCTGGATCGCCTTCTACATCTTCTCCATCGGCGCCGGGGTGGGCCTTTTCAACTGGAGCGTCATCGGGGCGCTGCTGCTGGTGGTCCTCTTCCTGGGCAGTTCGGCCCTGGCAGAGGAAATCAGTTCCGGCAAGTATCCGGAATACACCCGCTACTGCAAGCAGGTTTCCAAGTTCTTCCCCGGAAAAAAGTACGTCTAGGCTTCCTTTTTCCGGCGCCTGCTGATCAGCGGGTCGATGGCCGCCAATACGCCCGGCAGCAGGAAGAGGATGAGCAGCAGGATGGAGAAAGCTCCGATAGCCAGGCTGCTCAGGATGGACGAAATCATCGGGTCCGCCATCGTGACGGACATCACGAAAGGAACGATCGCCAGGATAAGTCCGGAAGTCATAATGGAGTGTGACGCGCCCCGGTAGGCCCCCTCCAGCGCTTCCCGGACATCCCCGCTGCGGCGGGCATTCAGGTAATAATTGGTGAACAGGATGGAATAGTCGATGGTGGCGCCCATCAGGATGCCCTGGATGATCAGGAAAGACAGATAATAGAGCGTGTTCCCGCCCAGCCCGCTGGCCCAGACATTGGCGTAAACACCGGCGAGGATGGTCATGATCAGCGGAATCGGGACGAGGACGGACCGGAACGTAACGGCTACGATCAGGAAGATGGACAGGACCGTAAGGAGCGTGAGCAGCAACAGTTCCCGGGGGAATCCGTCCCGGAGTTCCTTGTACATCTGAGACTCGCCGATCAGATAGTGCATGTGCTGCAATTCCTGGTCGGCGGCTTTCTGGACACGCTCGATGAAGGAAAACGTAGCGTCTGACTCAGCGTCATAGCCGCTCATGACCACGGCGGCGGAATAGTCCGGGCCCCGCAGCATCCCGACGCCGGAGAGCAACTGCTCCCGGATGTCTCCGACAAGGGTTTTCACGCTGTCCGGGACCGCCTGGGCGACCAGCGGATTGACAAGCAACGTATCCGCCACATAGTCCAGCAGCGCCCCGGGAGCCACGGCCGTTTCCGGGTCGAAGTCACGCTTGGCACCTGCATACAGGAACAGGAACTCCAGTTCTTCCCGGGAAACCTTGATACCCGCAGCGGAAAGGGCCGGATAAAGCTGCCCGGCCGTGTACTTGCGGGCCGAGAGGTACATATCCAGCAGCACTTCCTGCGGTGTGGGGACGTCCGCTTCTTCGTCACAGCTGGCTATTTCTTCGTCACGGCCGGCCAGACCGGCCGTCTTGGATTCCCGGTCGCTGCCGGGAATGACAGTGCTGTCGGAGCCGGCTGCCTTTTCGTCATGGCCGGCCAGACCGGCCATCTCATTCGTTTCCTCCACTGCAGGCAGCGTTATTGCCGCCAGGGTGTCCGGCCCTGCGGCGAGCACGGAGTCAAGCACCGCATCCATCTGCTTCAGCTGCTCGTCCATGCCTTGGGGGACAAAGGCCGCATAACGTCTGTTTCCCAGGATGTTGTCGCGGACATAGGCCGTGAATTCCGGCAGCGTCATTTTCCCCCGCCGCTTCCCGGCCATCCGGAAGATCATCGAGATTTGGGAGGGGCTGGAGCCTGTATAAGCGGCAATCTCGTCGGAACTCAGCGGCGTTTGCGCCAGCTCGTAGGTAATCCAGCCGTAGGGGCCCTCGTGGGCCGGGGCGTCGACCGGGCTTTCGGGCGGCATTTCCGGGCTGGCAAGTACAATTGTATCCGTCGCTTCTTTCACCGGCTCGGGCGCTTGCGCATGGGCCGGCTCTTGTTCAGGCACCGGCTTGGGCTCCACCTCGGGCGCTGGTTTCGGAACCGCTCTTTCAACGGGCTCCGGGGGCATCAGGCCCGCCGCCAGGGCCGACGGGTCCACCCCTTCCGGGAACAGGCCGCTTTCGGAAAGTTGTTCGGCCGTGGCCATCAGCTCCTGCAGGCTGAATCTCTCGGTCCGTTGCGGGTGGGTCTTGGCGTAATAGACCAGGGACAGCATATCCTCCGGCAGTTCCGGCAGGGCGGCGTCTCTTGCCATGCCCTCCGCTCCTCCCAAGCCTTCCGCCAGGGTTCCCAATTCCGGGATGGTCCGGGGACGCTTCACCAGCGAAGGGTAACTCAGGGTCTGCTTCACTTCCGGGTCTGCAGCCAGGCCTTCCAAAAGAGCCGGCACGGCGTTTTCATCGGCATTGGCATACAACAGCATCAGGGCGTTGCCGCGGGTCTCAATCGACGCTATGTTGCTCTCCCATCCCGGGGAAAATGACATCTTGGTACGCCGCTGCAGCAGCGTGAAAGCCAGGAATACGACGAGGAACGTGATGGCGATGGGGATGCGGAACCGGTACTGGAACCTCGCCAGCGGGGAGGCCGGCAGCACCGGAACCTTCTTGCGGGTGGCCGCGATTCCCCTGTCGCACCAGACGATCAAGGCGGGCAGGACCGTGAAATTGCAGATCAGGGAGAAGGTGACGCCCTTGGCCAGCACCACGCCCAGATCGGCCCCGATTTTCATCTTGATGAAGCACAGCATCAGGAGGCTCACGATGGTGGTGAAGGCGCTGCTGAGGATGGATGACGCCGCCCCGCCGACGGCCTGCTCCATCGCGCTCACCGGCTCCCGGCCCAGTTTCCTTTCCTGCCGATAGCGGTTCATCAGGATGATGGAGTAGTCCATCGACAGCACCATCTGCAGCACGGAGGCAAGGGTATTGGTGAGCGTGGAGACGCTGTCCAGCAGGGCATTGGTGCCCATGTTGATAATCACGGCAAAGCCGATGGCCACCAGAAACAACAGCACCTCCAGTACCGAGGAACTCATGACCAGCAACACCACGAACAGCAAGGCGACACCGATAGCCAGGGTCTTGGGCAGGTCTGTGGGCATCAGGTCTTCACCGTCGGAGAAGACACCGCCGAACTTTTCTGTCTGGTTCTGGATTTCCGGAAGTTGGTCTACCAGGATGTCAAGCCCCTGCTTCATCGGGGAAGCGTCCGGCAGGTAGCGGACCATGTTGGAGTTGACGTTGATGTGCGGAATCAGGAGGGCACTGCCAATGGTCAGGAGTGTCATCAGGATAAACAACACCACCCGGTATTTGACCAGGAAACGGGAAATATGCAGATGGGCGCCTTTCACGGGTGTTTATTCAAAATAGCGGTTGCAAAGGTACGCAAACTTTTCCAAAGCCCGAAAGAAAAACTGGAAGTGGAGCCCGATGCCCGCCTCTGCCTCAGGGAAATTCAATCCGACCGTGGAAACGCCGGCATAGAAGGAAAGGTGAGACCAGAGAGAAAAAAGGCCTCCTTGCTACTGCAGGAGCCCTCCTCCGCTACTGCGAACTGGACACAATGTCCATGGTCTTCATCTGGGAGTATTGCCACGAAATGACAAGGATGTGAAAAAGCGGAAAGAGAAAGAGCTATTTGTAAAAAATAACTATATTTGTACATGCGCATTTTTGAATCATATAAGCCGGGAGGGCATACCTTCAACAAGTCACTTCTATGGGAATATGACGTGGAGGACATTGATTTCCAGAAATGTCGCAGGCTGGTTGTATCTAGAGTTATAGAGCTTGGCAGATTAGAAGACTTTTATGCCGCATTTGACCTCTATGGCGGAATAGATGGTTTCGCTCTAATCGCAAAGAATGAGGTTGTTGGATTGGATGACCGGTCTTTTAACTTTATGTGCCACGCCTTCAATCTGAAAAAGGAGGAGACGAAATGTTACAAGTCAGCGCAGTTGAGAAAAATACATTTGGCCTCTTAACCCGTTTGATGCAAGAGCCACTGCTCGGCGACACAAGACTGGTAGGCGGTACTTCGCTGGCTCTTCAGATAGGCCACAGAAAGAGTACGGACTTAGACCTCTTTACGTTCAGCGCGCCATCATCTATTTCGGGGACGTCAATACCGAGGCTATTGACAGAATCAAGATGATAAACGGCGAAATGTTGAGTTCTAAAGAATGCCGGCCAAACTGCGCATACTTCTTCTAGTAGCCTGCTGCCTGTACGCCTGTACGGGCAGGGTGGAGCAGCGCGTCCCGCAGATGGAAGAGGGACTGCTGGACCTTGCGGACACCCTTACCCTGGGACTGCCCGGGCTGGAGGGAGCGGAGACCATCCTGGTAACCCCGGCCGAAGGAGAGCGCTATGTCAACAATGTGCTCCTCACTGCCTTCCAAGGGCGATATTTCTGCATGTGGCAGCAATCGGCCCGAGACGAGGACACGCCGGACACCCATGTGGAATATGCCGAGAGCCCGGATGGGCGGAACTGGGGCGCGCCCAAGCTCCTGGCGGCTCCCACGGACAGCTGCTTCGCCACGCCGGGCGGCTGGATCCAGCGGGAAGATTCCCTTTACGCCGTCATCAACTTGATCAGTGCCCGGGACCGCTCCCAGGGCGGAACGGCGTGGTACCTGGCATCGGCCGACGGCCTTTCCTGGACCGGCCGCAGTCCGCTTCTGATGGCCGATGGCACCCCCATGGACGGGATTCTGGAGCAGGACCCGCTCACCCTTTCCACCGGCAGGACGGTGGGCGCCGCGCACTTCCGCCCGGGGACGCAGGTATACCCCATCTATACCGACGACCCGTCGGCCCTCCGCGGGTGGAAGAAAGCCCTTTTCCCGGAAGGGGAGGGGAAGCCGTTGGAGCCCAGCCAGTTGGAAACGCCGGGCGGCGAGCTTGTCATGTTCTTCCGCGACCAGGCATCCTCTTTCCGGAAACTGTATTCCATCTCAACGGACCGGGGAGCAAGCTGGAGCGCCCCTGTCCTCAGCGATATCCCGGACTCCCGTTCCAAACAGTGCGCCGGAACGCTCCCGGACGGCAGAGCCTTCTGGGTGGGGAATCCTACCGGCAGCAAGTCCCGGAAAAACCTGGTGCTCGCGCTTTCCCAGGACGGTTATCATTACAACGAAGCCTATCTCCTGAGGGGCGCCGGAGACCTCCCCGCCCAGCGTTATCCCGGAAAATACAAGACCCTGGGATACAGTTATCCCAAGGCCTTTGTGGGGGAAGATGCCCTGTGGGTCTCTTTCTCCATCCATAAGGAGGATGCGGCCATCGTTCGTGTCGACATCTTTTAGAAGGTCCAGCGCTTCGACATCGGCCTGGTCATTTACTTTTAAGGGAGATCGGCCAAATGGATAAAGGCAGCGCGCAGCGTCCGGATGGCCCCGCTGTCGAACTGCACGTCGAAACTGGTGCAATCTTTATTGGCAGACAGGATGACCCCTTCCCCGAAGACCGGATGGGCGACGATGTCTCCGACCTTGAAAGGACTTTCGTACACCGCCCTTTCTCCCTCGAAATCCATCTCATCCAGATTAACGGGCCGATGCGGGTCCATCTCCTGGTCCAGCACATGGGAAAGGTTCCGGGTCCCGCGCCAGAGTTCTTCAGGAATGGTCCCTTCGGTCACGACGAGGTCGCGTTTTATCTCCGCCAGGAAACGGGAGGGGTATTTGTTGGTTTTGGTGGACAGGTTGAACCCTTCCGACTCTGTAAGGAAAAGGGCTTTCTCTGCGCGCGTAACGGCCACATACATGAGCCGCCGCTCCTCCTCCTCGCCATTTTTCTTGTACTCCCGGATGGTCCGCATGTTGGGGAAAGTCCCTTCACTCAGGCCGATAACGAACACATAGGGGAACTCCAGCCCCTTGGCCTGGTGGATGGTCATCAGCTTGAGGGTGGGGGTGTCCTTGCGGTGGTCGTCGTTGGTGTAGAGGGCGATGTCCTGCAGATAATCGGCCAGGGTGCTCTCTTCCGGGGTACGGACGCTTTCGTAGAAGCGGATGGAACTGAGCAGTTCGTCCAGATTCTCCAGACGCTCTTCATCCTGGTCTTCCCGCACCATCCGCTTATAGCCGGAGGTGTCCAGGAGACGGTTCAGGAGGTCGCTCACCCGGTTTTCCCGCGCGAACTGCTTGCCGTCCTCTATCAGGGCGATGAAGCCGGCGGCTTTGGGATCGGCCTGGATCTCGAGGGCGCTGTACAGGGAGACGCCCTGCTGCTGGGCATCGGCCCTTACCCGGTCCAGGAATTTGCGGCCCAGCTTGCGGGAAGGGACGTTGATGATGCGTTCGAAACTGAGGTCGTCGTCCTGGTTGTTCACCAGGCGGAGGTAACTCAGGGCGTCCTTGATTTCCCGGCGTTCGAAGAAACGGGTGCCGCCCCAGATGGTATATTCCAGCCGGGCAGCCAGCAGTTCCTGTTCCAGCGCGCGGGACTGATAAGAACTCCTGTACAGGATAGCGATATCATTGATCCTGGCGTCGTTCCCCAGCAAAACTTTGATCTGGTTCACGACCCACTGCATCTCTTCCTTCTCGCTCTTTCCGTGGAAATGGATGACGGCGCGGCCTTCCGGCTTGCGGGTGAAAAGATCTTTGGGAATACGGTTGTTATTATTGGCGATGACGCAGTTGGCAATGTCCAGGATGCGCGGCGTGCTGCGGTAATTTTCGTCCAGGACGATGGTGCGGTCGGCGGCGAAATGCACGAACAGGTCCGGCCGCGCGCCTCTCCATTCATAGATGCACTGGTCCGGATCGCCCACGATGAACAGGTTCCGGTGCTTGGCTGCCAGGCGTTCCACCAGGTCCCAGTCGTCCAGATTACAGTCCTGGGCCTCGTCCACCATGATGTAATTCAGGGCGTTCTGCCATTTTTCGCAGGCATCGGGAAAACGGTCCAGAATGTATTTGGTCACATTCATCAGGTCGTCGAAGTCCAGGGCGTAATGCTTCATCTGGCGGCTTACATAGGCGGCCAGCCGGGAAGTCCGGCGCATTTCGTCCGAAATCTTGCAGCCCGGAAGCATATAGGCCTGGATATAGCCGTTCAGCGCTTTTTCCGAGGCGACGGCATCCAGGAACTGCTTCACGGTCTTTTCCGTGCGCTTGATGCCCATCTCGTCCATGGCCTGCTTGGCCATCGCCTTGCTGTCTTCCTCGTCCAGGACGGTGAACCCTTTCGGGAAGCCCAGCCGGTAGATCTCCTGGCGGAGGAACTTGACGCAGAACCCGTGCAGGGTACACACGAAGTCGTTGTAGTCGCCGCTCTGCACCATGCCGGAAATACGCTGGCGCATCTCCGCTGCCGCCTTGTTGGTAAAAGTGAGGCAGAGGATATTGGCCGGGTCGATGCCAAGGACATTCACGATATACGCATAACGGTGGGTCAGCGCCTTGGTTTTTCCGGTGCCGGCACCCGCCACTACGCGTATGCGGCCCTCGGTGGCCTCCACAGCCTCCCGCTGGCGAACATTCAGTCCCTGGAAGATGTCCGTCATAGGATCCGGATTCCTTCGGCCTCCATTTCCCTGAGGGCGGCGGCATGCCCGTCGACATCTACATAGGCGAGGCAGTCTTTGAGCACCGTCACCCGGAAGCCGTCTTTGAGAAGGTCTTCTGCGGTGTTGCGCACGCAATACTCCGTGGCGATTCCGCAGACAGCCACATTCCTCACGTCCAGCAGATGCAGGACTTCACCCATGCTCTGGCCGGCGGGATTCAGGCCTTCGAAGCCGCTGTACTGCTCCTTCCCCGGGTCCTCTCCCTTGAAGAAGGTGAGGTCTTCGGTGGCGTAGGGGGCCAGGTCCTTGTGGATATCGGCCCCATGGGTAAGCTGGACGCAGTGCGGGGGCCAGGGACCGCCCTGCTCTTTGAAAGAACAGTGACCGGCGGGATGGTGGTCCCGGACAAAGAGGATGGGATAGGTGGAATGGATGCCGGTATCGTCGTCCTTCTCCGCATCTTCCGTGAGTTTTTCGATCTGGGAGAGCGAATTCCGGACGGCCTTTTCTGCTTCCCGGCAAGCCATCGACCCGTCTATGAAATCGTAGAGCATGTCTACCACTACAAGTGCACTGTCTTTCATTTTCCGCATTTTATAATCGTTCACAAATATAACTTATTTTCCGTGGCCGGGCAAAGTATTTTTACTACCTTTGCGAAAATAACCGCATCGGAATGGATACAATCAACAATGCCTATGTTTCCGACAAGTACCAGTACACCATGGGAAAGTCGTATCTGGACTGTGGCAAGCAGGACCAGATCGCCGTATTCAACCTTTTCTACCGCAAGGCGCCGGAGAATAACAACTGGGCCGTCGTCAGCGGCACCGAAGAAGTGATCGAGATGGTGCAGCGCCTAGGTTCCGAACCGGAGGAGTTCTACGAGAAATTTCTCCCGGGAGAAGAATACCGGGAATTCCGCAAGTACCTGAGCACCATGAAGTTCACAGGCGACGTTTATGCCATGCGGGAAGGCGAGATTGTATTCCCGAACCAGCCTGTCGTAACGGTGGTGGGCCCGCTGGTGCAGGCCCAGGTGCTGGAAACGCCCATGCTGTGCATCCTGAACCACCAGATGGCGGTGGCCACCAAGGCCTCCCGCGTCTGCCGTTCTACGGACAAACCGGTATCCGAGTTCGGTTCCCGCCGGGCCCACGGCCCCTGGGCTGCCGTCTATGGCGGAAAAGCCGCTCAGATCGCCGGCTGCGCCAGTTCGTCCAACATTCTTACCGGAGCGTTCAACAACGTCCCCTCCACCGGCACCATGGCGCACAGTTTCATCACTTCCTATGGAAGCACCGTAGAAGGTGAACACCAGGCCTTCTGCGACTACATCAAAACACACAAGGGAGAGAACATCATCCTGCTCATAGACACCTACGATACCCTCAGATGCGGCGTGAAGAACGCCATCCGCGCTTTCCGCGAAAACGGCATCGACGACAGTTACGCCCCCGGCTACGGCATCCGCCTGGACAGCGGCGACCTGGCCTACCTGTCCCAGGAAGTGCGCCGCACCCTGGACGCCTACGGCTGCACCAAGTGCAAGATTTTCGCCACCAACGGCCTGGACGAGTACCTGATCACGGACCTGGAGCGCCAGGGAGCCCGGATCGACAGTTACGGCGTGGGCGATGCCATCGCCACCTCAAAGGCAGCCCCCTGTTTCGGCAATGTATACAAACTGGTGCAGATCGACGGCCAGCCCGTGCTCAAACGCTCCGAAGACAAGATCAAGCTCATCAATCCCGGCTTCCAGATTACCTGGCGCATCAGCGCACAGGATTCGGCCAAAGGAGACTCGCTGGACGGGTTTGCCTTCAAGGTGGATGTCACCTGCCTCCGGGGAGACAAACTGGACATGGCCATCCAGAAGAGGGAAGCCATCACCATCCGCGACGAATACGATTCCTACAAATACAAGAGTTTTGAAGCCGGGGCCTATGAGGCACGCCCGCTGCAGCATCAGGTGATAGCGGAAGGCCGGCGAGTCTGCCCCAGACACTCCCTCCAGGAAAAGAAGGCATTCTACCAGGACAATCTCCGGCATCTCTCTCCCGGAGAAAGACGTCTGATCAATCCCCACTATTACAAAGTGGACATCTCGGACGACCTGTACAACTGCAAAATGCAGATTATCGGAAAACTGGTGAAGGAAATCGAACATTTCGATATCGGATAAGCGGCGGAGCCATGGCCGGATATTTGTAAATATTGCTTATATTTGTGTTACTATGGCAACCATCGGCATATTCGACTCCGGCAGCGGCGGACTGTCCGTCTACAGGGAACTGATCAAAGTGCTCCCGCAGGAGCGCTATGTCTATTTCTCGGACAACGCCCACTGCCCCTACGGAGAAAAGACCCCGGAATACATCCAGGACCGCGGCCGTGCCATCACGGAAATCCTCCTGGGCATGGGGGCCGATATCATCGTAGTGGCGTGCAACACCGCCACGGCCGCCGCCATCGCCACCCTCAGGGCCGAATATCCGGACATTCCCTTCATCGGCATGGAGCCCGCCGTGAAGCCTGCTGCCCTGGGCACCCGGACCGGCACCATCGGCGTCCTGGCCACCGCCGGCACCCTGAAAGGCTCCAAATACCTGAAAACCAGAGGCTTGTACGAGGACGACGTAAGAATCGTGGAACACGTGGGCCAGGGATTCGTAGAACTGGTGGAAGGCGGCATCCTGGACGGACCGGAGGCGGAAGCCACGGTCAGGGCCTCCCTGCAACCGCTGCTGGATGCCGGGGCCGATACCATCGTCCTGGGCTGTACGCACTACCCTTTCCTGCAGCCTGTGATAGAGCGGCTGGCCGGTCCCGGGGTCAAAGTCATCGACCCGGCGCCCGCCGTTGCCCGGCAAACCGTCCGCATACTCCGGGAAAAAGGGATTTCCACCGGCGAAGGTCCTTTTTCCGTAGACTTGTACTTCTCCGGAGAACCGGATTCTCTCCAACGCATTTTCGCCCTCGTGAGCACTATCAAGTAATTTACCGAAAATCAACAGCTTATGTTTAGTCCCCGCTACACGTTCACAGCACGATTCTCACATAAACCGCTGTTTATGAAGCACTTGGCCGCAGCCGTGCTTCTCCTGTTTGCCTGCCAGTTTGTACGGGCTCAGGTGATTCCCGGCATCGAGGTGCTGGAAAGCTACGGTTTCGAAGAACTGCAGGGGAAACGGGTCGGGCTGGTGACCAATCCCAGCGGGGTGGACAGGCAGCTCCGCTCCACCATCGACATTCTCTTTGAAGCCCCCCAGGTAAACCTGGTGGCACTTTATGGTCCGGAGCACGGGGTGAGGGGCGATGCCTATGCAGGCGACCATGTGGATAGCGGCAAGGATCCCAAGACGGGACTTCCCGTATTCTCCCTCTACGGAGCCACCCGCGAACCTACTGCCAAGATGCTGGAAGGGATCGACGTCATGGTCTACGATATCCAGGACGTGGGCACCAGAAGCTACACCTTCATCTCCACCCTGGGTCTGGTGATGCGCGCCTGCGCCAAGGCCGATATCGAAGTGCTGGTGCTCGACCGTCCCAATCCCCTGGGCGGCCTCAAGATCGAAGGCCCTTACGTGGAAGACAATTTCTACTCCTTCGTAAGTGAATTCCGCATCCCCTATGTATACGGCCTCACCGTGGGCGAACTGGCCGGGCTTATCAACGAGGAAGGCCTCAACAAGGGCCAGACCGGCAAGGAAGAGCCGCTCAAATGCCGCCTGAACGTGATTCCCATGCGGGGTTGGGAGCGCTGGATGCAGTACCGCGACACAGGGCTTCCCTGGATTCTCCCCTCGCCCAACATCCCTTCGATGGAATCGGCGACGGGCTATCCTTCCGCCGGCATCTGCGGAGAAATGGGGCACCTGAACATCGGCGTAGGATACACCATCCCCTTCCAGACCTTTGCCGCCACCTGGATCGATGCCGATAAACTCAAGGAACGTCTGGACAGCTACCAGATTCCTGGCACGGCTTTCCGCACCATCCACTACAAACCCATTTCCGGCAGCCTTTCCGGCAAGCTGGTGCACGGGGTGCAGTTCTTCTATACAGACTATGAGGCGGCTACCATCACGCTCACCCAGTTTTACGTGATGCAGGCGGTTCACGAGCTCTTCCCGGGCCATAATCCTTTCCCGCTGAAGAGCACCAGGATGCTGGATATCGTTTGTGGTACGGATTATGTAAGGACTACTTTCGGAAAGCGTTTGAAAGTCGCCGACATCGTTGATTTCTGGAACAAGGATACCGATGATTTCCGGGCGGTTTCCCAAAAATACTACTTATACCGCTAACTTTTAAACTTTAGATGCTATGAGAAGGATTCTGACAACCGCCGTTACTTTTGCAATGGCACTCGCCATGCTCACGGCACCTGATATGCTGGCACAGACCCGCTCCCGCGGCACCGCCGGCGCCTCCCGCTCCACCACGTCCAGGAGCACCACTTCCGCAAGCGCTTCCCGCTCTTCCGGTTCTTCTTCCGGCAGCCGGGCCACCGCTTCCGCATCGCAGCAGGACAACCGCAACCGCAGTACGGGCACCACTACCCGGAGCACCGGTTCCAGCACCCGCTCCACCGGTTCTTCCAGCAGCACCCGTTCTTCCGGAACCAACGCTTCCCGGAGCACCGGAACTTCCAGCACCCGCAGCAGCGGCACCGCCGCATCGCAGCAGGACAACCGCAACCGCAGTACGGGCACAGCTACCCGGAGCACCGGTTCCAGCACCCGCTCCACCGGTTCTTCCAGCAGCACCCGTTCTTCCGGA
>ERZ842401.207-NODE-207-length-80448-cov-6.104536_pt1 | contig 80448 bp, 86 predicted proteins | sample MGYA00521270_ERZ842401 | MGnify/ENA primary metagenome ERZ842401 (study PRJEB31892, sample SAMEA3878208) | bioreactor metagenome | biome: Moose rumen | place: Sweden | collected 2011-10 | study: EMG produced TPA metagenomics assembly of the PRJEB12797 data set...
TTTGTCCGGTATTAACCGTATTGTTGGCTTTATCAACTTCAACATCAACAGTGATAATCGGAGATGATGCGGCAGATGTATGAATGATGGCAGAACCATCAATGTTCATGTTGTGAGCATAAACTTTGGAGTTCAAACCCAAGTGGGTGATAGAATTGGCTCCCAAAGTAAAGTTGGTTACATTCTTAACTAGGTTATTAAATTTGACCACGCCTGTTCCGTCGCCCGAAACATTGATGTTATATCCCTCGCCGTCAATTGCATCATCAAACTGAATTACACCGTTATTAGTGGCGGTCAGGTTGAGGTTGGAGAGAAAGGTTGTGTCTTCAGGGATATCGTTTGCCATCCAGTTTTGAGTATTGAGGTTAGAACGTGTCATATAAATGGCATTGTTTTCATCATTGGCAGTGTTGCCTTGAAACAAAGAGGTCTTGCCATTATTAGCAATAATATTAACATCGCCGGCGGAATAAATGGCACCACCAAAAGCACGACCACTGTCAGAAACGGCATGGTTGTTGGTAAAGTTAGTGTTGATTAAGGTTAGAGCACGAGCGGCTTTGGAGGCTGCCATGTCGGCAATCTTTTCATCTGCGGTTTTGTTTTCCGTATCTCCCAAACTGCTAGATCCACTATTGGTTAGCACTTGGCGAAGCATTGTTTCATTATAAATGGCGCCGCCATAGGCATTATCATCAGTAGAATGAGCATAGTTGCCCTCAAAGGTGGAACCGTCAATTTTCATACCAATGTCGTCATATTCGGTGTTTTGTGAATATCCGCTTAAGTAGGTATCACTTTGCACTTCAATGGAAGAAGCGTTGTAAATGGCTCCTCCTTGAGCAATCGGACCTTCGGCAAAGTTATCTTTGATATTTTTACTGGTAATGGTACCGATTTTGCCGTTTTCATTATAGATGGCGCCACCCATGTGGGTAGGACGAGTGTCAATCTCAGGGCTTTCGGTGGCGTTTGTTATCGCAATTTCATTTAGTGTTTGTATTTCATCCGGCGGTGTAAGCTCAAGGTATTTTACGTAATTGCCCAAGATGTCGCCGTTGATTGAGCCGACCTGTCCCCATTGGTTGTGTAAAAAACCGCCACTGGCGTTATAACCCCAAGCCCCGTTGCCGATAATTTGGGCTTTAATGTCGCCGATGGTAGAAATGAACTGCTGTTTACGAATAGGCGCATCAGCTCTCTCGGGGTGCATACAGCCCTCGCATAAAAATTCAGGCTGATTATCACTGATTTGTGCATAATAAGCATTGGGGTTGCCTGAGTTATAAATGGCACCGCCGGACATAAAACCGTATAAAACTTGTGAGTTTGTGGTTGTGGCATAGTTGTTGATGATGTGGTCGGCAGTAATGTTGCCGACAATACCGTTTTCGTTAGACAAGAAACCGCCGTGTCCGGGACCTCCGTTTCCTCTATACGAACTTTGTCGATCAGCAATGTTGCCGGCAATCAGTTTAGAATTGATGTCGCCGATAGTAGCGGTGTAGTTGTCATCTGCATCCCAGCCAGCTACACCATTCAATATTCCTCTGGTGCCGATAATGTTGCCGTTGATGTTGCCAATGGCAAGTAAGGTAGCGTATCCGCTATTTTCAATAACAAAAGCATTTGGCGGGTTGCTTCCGACAATGTCGGCGTTGATGTCGCCCATGTTGGAGTGGTTGTATAAAGCGGCGTTGACTAAGTCGGCATTTAATTGAGGTTGAGTTTGAGAATCGTTTTCAATATATGTGTTTAAAATGCCGGCGGTGTCAGATGTGAGGTCGGAGACAAAGTGATAGCCGTTGACATTTTCAGGGAGGTAGGTGAACTTGAATTCTTTTATGTCTTGGATTTCAAAAGAAGACGGTACAATTGTCAAAGTGCCTTGGTTTTCATTAGGTGCGGTATAACTTGACATTTCCTCCCACGTGAATTTGGAAGGATCAGTAGCGTTTTGAAGCATTTGTAAGGTTAAGGTGTAATCATCTGCTAGTGTCGGTGTGCTGAAGAATGTGCCGGCAAGTAACAGCGGCAAAATGTTGATTTTGCGGAACATGGCGTACCTCCAAGACTTTTGTATATATACTATGGCACAGTATAGGAGGGTGTATTTAAAAAATGGTTAAGAATCAGTGTGTTTGTTGTGTTTTTTTGTGGATTGCCACGTCGCTTACGCTCCTTGCAATGACGGTGAGGGGAAAGATGCAATGACGGTAAAAACAAAAACGCCGGCGTTTTGCCGGCGTTATAAAATACCAATAAAGAAAATTACTTCATTTTCTTTTCAACAAACTCTTCATGTTTGCGAGTTTTCTTGTCGTATTTTTTCAAGGTAAGCTTTTCCGGGTGAGTTCTCGGATTCTTTTCTGCCAAGAAAAAGGTTCCGGTTCCGGCGGTGCTTTCCATTTTTACTTTTACTTTAACTGCTTTTGCCATTTCTAAATACTCTTAAGTTAATGTTTATCAATATCAGGTTTGCGTGTAATATAGCGTTTTTTCAAACCTTGTCAATAGCTTTTTTGCCAAGCCAAAGTTTGGTTTAGGCGCTGATTTTAATCAGACCGAATTTCTTTTTGCCTTGAGCAATTTTGATTTGTCCGTCTTTGATGTCTTGAGCGGAAAAACAGTAGTTTTCATCACTGATGGTTTGGTCATTGACTTTTATGCCACCTTGTTTGATCAGGCGACGAACTTCGCCTTTGCTTGCACACCAACCGATTTCAACCACAGCATCAAGAACACTTAAACCGCTGATATCAGATTTGTTTATTGAGGGAAGCTCTCTGCCCAAACCGCCTTGCTCAAAAGTTTTGATGGCGGTTGCACGAGCAGCTTCGGCCTCAGCCTCACCACGGCAAATTTTGGTGGCTTCAAACGCCAAAATCTTTTTAGCTTCGTTGATTTCTTGGTCTTTTAATGTTTCAAGACGACGGATCTCATCGATTGGTAAATCGGTAAAAATACGCAGGCATTTACCGACCTCATTATCACCGATATTGCGAAAATATTGGAAATAATCATAAGAAGGGAGTTTTTCCTCGTTAATCCAAACGGCGTTGCCTTCAGATTTACCCATTTTTTTGCCTGCCGAATCGGTGATAATCGGACTGGTAAAACCAAAAAGTTCAACATCGTATTTGCGGCGTCCGAGTTCGGTACCTGAGGTTATGTTGCCCCATTGATCAGAGCCGGCAATTTGGGCGCGGCAACCATATTTTTTGTAGAGTTCGCAAAAATCGTAGCCCTGTAACAGCATATAGTTGAACTCTAAAAAAGACATCGGTTGTTCGCGGTCAAGACGGGCTTTTACGCTGTCCATGGTAAGCATACGGTTGACGGAATAGTAGGTGCCGATGTCTCGTAAAAAAGCGAGGTAGTTGATGTCTTTGAACCAATCCCAGTTGTCAACCATGACGGCATCGGTTGCGCCATCGCCGAATTTTAGGAATTTGGAAAAAGATTTTTTTAAGCCCTCGACGTTGTGCTTTAGGGTTTCTTCACTCAAAAAAGGACGGAGTTTGTCTTTGCCAGAGGGGTCGCCGATGCGGGCAGTGGCTCCGCCGACCAAGGTCAACGGTTTGTGTCCGCATTTTTGGAACCAACGTAACATCATCAAAGGCACAATATGTCCGACGTGAAGGCTGTCTCCAGTAGGATCAGAACCGAGATAACCTACGGCCGGGGCACCCTTTTGTTCGCATTCGTACAGATAGCTGTCGAATCCTGACTCGTTAGTACATTGGTTGTAAAAACCGCGTTCGACCATAATGTTGAAAAATTGTGATTTAAAGTTACTCATCGTTCTTATCCTTGGTTAAAAATATGCGAGATATACTAGCATATAAATCACGGATTTCAATAGAAGATAAAAAATATTGATTCTTTTTGTAAAAAGTGCTAGAAGAATCGTTACGTTTTTTATTATTTACATTACTTATTAAACTAAATTAGATTTATGAAACATTTATTTGTTGCAACTTTTGTTGCGTTGGTTTGTGTGTTGATTGCTTCGTGCGAGTACCAACCGAAAGTTGAGGAAATTGCAGGAAGCAAAGGGTTTGCAACATTTACGCAGAAGGTCGGCGACCGTGAGTTGCTCGGTATTCAGAATGCTGCAGGCGTGCAGATTGCAGAAGCGCAGTATGAGGGAGTTACGTTTAAGGACGGATACTTCATCGGGATTTATCCTGACTATGGGGGATATGATCTGTTGGATGCCAATGGCAAAAGTGTTGCACCGGCTCCCGGACGATTGCGTTTTTGCTCCTATGCGATGGAGAATGCTGATTCGCTGAACCACTTTGTTGTGGGTGATGAAAAGGACTTCTACTGGATTTTTCCGAAGTTCGGAGGAAGAGTGTTGGGACCGCAAAAGTCAATGCATCTCTATCCGTTGGAACAACTGATCGTTTATGAGACGGACGGAAAATTCGGGGTGCTGACTTATGAGAACAACGACCTTATTGCACCGGCGAATCGGTTGGTTTTTGCAAAGAGAAAAACCGGAAAGCAGAATTTACCGATTGTCTATGCGTTCTATTCTGACGGAGACAAGAAAGAGTGGAAAAAGTTTTCACGCGTTGACGGCAGTGATTTGGGCAAACTTGACAACGATGATTTGAGCCTGATTAAAAGCAGTATCAGAACTAAGCTCGGTCGTGTGTACGCAGTAAGATGAAACAATTATTTGTTGACGGCTCCCTCAACGAGGGAGCTTTTTTGTCATAATTTTTGATTTTTGTCTATTGCTTTTTTCTGAAATTGTGGTAATATGATCACTGATTGCTATAATTTTCCAGATTATTAACTTTAAAATTTCGCCTTATGAAAAAAAATGCAGTTGCAACTTTTGTTGCGTTGGTATGTGTGTTGATGGTTGCTTCTTGTGAGTACAAGCCGAAGGTTGTGGAAATCAATGGAAGCGACGGGTTTGCAACGTTTACTCAGAAGGTCGACGGCCGTGAGCTGCTTGGTGTGCAGGATGTTGCCGGTAATGCGCTGACAGATGCCTGTTATACTCGCGTTGAGTTTGAGGACGGCTATTTTGTGTGCCACTATCCTGATGAGGGCTATGATTTGGTAGACAGAAACGGAAACAGCATGTTCTCTGCTTTAGGAAAAGTGCAGTATTGTTCGTTTGTACAAAACATGGCTGATTCGCTGAGCCACTTTAGTTTTGGAAACGATGGCGAGCGTTACTGGTTTTTCCCGGAAATGGGTGAACGAATTGTCGGTCCGCGCCAAGCTCTGCACCTTTATCCTCTTGAACAGGTTATTATCTATGAACAAGACGGTAAAATGGGAGTGTTGTCGTACGATAATCAAGAAGTCAGCCCACTCGGAACACAGTTGGTGCTTGCCTCACGCAAGGTTACAAAAACCGTCAAAGACGGCAAGAAAGTTGTGAAACAGGTTGTCGAAGTACCATTGGTTTATGTCGGAGAGAAAGGTTCCGACAATTGGAAAAAGTACAATCGTCTGAACGGAGAACCGATGGGTGCCGTGGATAACATCGACATTGACCTGATTAACAAGTCAAGCGAAACTATGATGGACTATGTCTACGCAGTTCGTGCTAAAAAGTAGTAAAAAAGTACGGTGATAAACTGAAGAGAAACCCCCTATCTTTGTGGTAGGGGGTTTCTCTTATTTAAAGTTAGAAAATTTTTAACCGCTGTTTGGTATGTTGGAGAAAAGAGGTTGTGAAATGAACAGTATTAAAACAGTAAACGCACTCGGAATTATGAGCTCAACGTCGTATGAAGGGGTCGGGTTGGCTCAGATTGTAACCGATGGAATTGATATTAAGGGATTTGGTGCTGCGTATATAACGCCATTTGGCGAAGAGTTGTTGGAACAAATTCGCAAAATAGACGGGCACAGGGCGGACGAATCGCCGGAAATGGCAAACAGAATCAGAGAAACTGAAATTGTTTTTACAAAATTTTGCGCGGAATTGGTAAAAGGATATTTGGAAGATAATGCGGAACTGGTAGATATTATAGGTTTTGCCGGTCATACGATTTGTCATAAGCCGGCGGAGCACTATACGCATCAAATAGGTGATGGAAAAATGCTTGCGGAAATTACGGGAGTGAAAACCGTAAGCGGATTTAGAAATGCAGATATTTTAAATGGCGGTCAAGGTGCACCATTTTCACCGATATATTATGAGGCTTTGACCTCTAAATGCCAGCGCCCCGTGGCGGTGGTTGATATCGGAGGAACAACGGATGTTTCGTGGTTTGGTTCAAACGGTGAGATGCTGGCTTTTATATCCGGTCCGGGGAATGCCGTAATTAACGACTGGGTGATGAAGCATGGCGGTATGAATATTGATTATAACGGAAGATTAGCTATTTTGGGCAAGATAGATGAGCATATATTGTCCAGTTTAATGCATCATAAATACTTGGCAAAAGTGCCCCCGAAAGCTTGCGACAGAACAATGTTTAATGAAAAAATGGAACATCTTGAAGGTTTGAGCTTGGAAGACGGAGCGGCAACGGCAACTGCATTTGTGGCAGAATCAATAGTTGATGCAATGTCTAGATTTTTACCGGAGCAACCGACAGAAGTCTTTGTGTGCGGAGGCGGAGCCAAAAACCCAACTCTTATGAGGTTTTTAAGACAAAGACTTCCGGGGGGTACCGTTAAAACAACCGCTGAAAAAGGCTGGAATGTAGATGCTATTGATGCCCAGGCGGCGGCTTTTTGGGCGGTGCGAAGATTGAATTATTTGCCGTTGAGTTATCCTTTTACCACCGGGGTTCCTGTGGCGTGTATTTGCGGCGAGATGTTTGAAGCTTTGTAATTTTTTTGTTTTGGTCTATTGCCAATCGTTGAAGATTGGTGTATACTCACGGCTCAGTATAAATTTTTAATTAATTATTTTATGAAAAGATTGCTATTTATGTCTTTTGTATTGATGGTGCTGGTATGTTACGAGACATTTTGGCACGAGAAGAGAGAGTATGAAAAGATCCCGGGAAGCAATTACATGGCGTTTGTGGAAAGAATCGATCATACGGAAAGAGTTGGTATATGTGATGATAATTATGTCGTGTTCAGAGAGGCAAAGTACTACAATGTTACTGCTCACGACGGATATCTGGTGGCTCATGATTATAGCGATAATTTAGTAGATATTTTTACAGAGGACGGAGACAGTATTCTGCCGGAAATATTGAAGAATGATTGCTATTATTATACTGCTGATACAATCGGGTATTTTATTATCAATAATATTAACGATTTGGAGTATGTGTTGATTACAAAAACAGGGCAGATTGTGGGACCGTATCCGAATATGGATCTTTTGCCTGATCAGCAACTTTTGCTCTCGCGAGACAGTGATTGTATAAGGCTTTTTACATATGACGGCGAAGAAATTTCTCCCCCGGATTGTGTAGAGGCTATATTTGTGGAGGAAACCATTAAACAACGCCGGAAAAGGGCAACAAGCTTTTTGACCGCTAAGTACATTTTGACACGGTGCGATAGTGTTTGGTTGAAAGTGTCAGAGACAGGAGATGTTTGTGATACAATCAAATCAGAGACTGTTGATTCTTTGAGACAAAATGAAAGTTTCAAAATGTCCAACAATTCAAAGTTATTTGAGGTAAAGGTTTCTATCTGAAACATTGGAAAAGATAGGCTCATATCGTTATGATGTGAGCCTTTCTTTTTTAAGTGTAAGATTGATGTTTAATCGGAACCGAATAGTCATTAATGGTTTGGTTGGTACTCCAATCTGCTTCAATTATGACTATGGTGTCGGCATTTTGCAAAACATTAGTGATTTGCGGATTGAGACAGTCGAGTAAAATTACGTCTTTCGGATTACGGTACAAAAAACCATGATCCCTGCCATCGTATAAAAGATACGGATTATGCGGAGTTCCTTTCTGAGGAGGTAACAATACGGCTATTTTGCCGTTTTCGGATACGATAACTTTATAAGCCTCAGCGTGTTGCATCAGAGGCGAGCCCTAGCGGCATCAGCTAAACGATTGACTCCCCAAATGCTGATTTTTTCCGTTTTTTTAATGCCGGTAGAAACGAGTTTTTGACTTTCCTTAAGCATAAAATCACCGACGTTAGTTTGAATGTTACAACCGGAAAACTCGGCGGCCAAACTTTTGACATCATGCATAGATGCATCAGCAAGACGCACGCCGCAATCAGCGACATATCCGGCGCCTTCAATGCCCCATTTGGCTAAGGTGGCAGAAACATCAACGGCTTTTTTGGCGACTTCAGTCATAATCAAATCCTCTACTAAAATTATGGACAAAATATAGCACATTTTACAGGCGGAGTCAATTATAGTATTTTATCGGTATAAAAACTTGACTCGGAATGTTGTTTGTATTAGATTTGTTTCCAGTTTACAAAAGAAGAAAAGCAGATGATGAACTTTTTTATATACATACCTACGATTATTATCCCTTAGGGGATATGCTTTTCTTTATATAAAATTTCTAATTTAAACAATCACAATCAATTTAATATATGTAATTACAGGGGTTGAACATGACCAAATATTACCCAGAAGTAAAGGCAAAGCCGGACTTTGTCGAGTTGGAAAAAGAAGTCCTTAAATTTTGGGACGAAGATAAAACATTTGAAAAATCCGTACATAATCGCGATGGTGCGGCGGAGTTTGTTTTTTATGACGGACCGCCGTTTGCAAACGGCACCCCGCACTACGGTCATATTATGGTATCATATGTGAAAGATGTGGTTGCTCGCTTTCAGACGATGTCGGGCAAAAAGGTAGATCGCCGTCTGGGGTGGGATTGCCATGGATTGCCGGCAGAGATGTCTGCTGAAAAACAGCTAGGTGTTTCCGGTCGTAAACAAATTGAAGAATTCGGGGTGGAAAAGTTTAATGATTTTTGCCGTTCCGATGTTTTGAAATATTCAGGTATTTGGGTAGAGATGTTTAAGCGAATCGGTCGTTGGGTCGATTTTTCGCGCGATTATAAAACCATGGACTTGCCGTTTATGGAAAGTGTCATCAATAACTTCAAGCGTCTTTACGACAAAGGTTTGATTTATGAAGACTTTAGGGTTTTGCCATATTCATGGGCGGCAGAAACTCCGTTGTCTAACTTTGAGGTGAACCTCGGATATCAAGATAAGACTGATAATGCAATTACAGTTTTGTTCAAACTTGAAAACGGAATGAAAATTTTGGTCTGGACCACAACCCCGTGGACATTGCCGTCTAACCTGATGTTGGCAGTCGGTAAAGATATTGACTATGCCGTTATGGAGGAAGACGGACAAAAGTATGTTTTGGCCGAGGCGTTGCTCGGGCGTTATAAAAAACAACTGGAAAAAGCAGTCAAAGTAGGATCAATGAAAGGTTCGGAACTTGTGGGTATGAGTTATGAGCCGATGTTTCCGTATTTTAAGAACCTGAATGGAAAAGGGTGCTTTAAAGTGTTGGCGGGCGAGTTCGTTTCGGTAGAAGATGGTACCGGTGTTGTTCATATTGCACCGGGTTTTGGTCAAGACGACTTTGATGTTTGCCGTGCATATGATAGTAATTTTCCGGTTGTTTGCCCGGTAGATGAGGCCGGTAAGTTTACTGCCGAAGTATCTGATTATGAGGGCAAGCAGGTTTTTGAAACCAATGAGCCGATTATGCAGTGGCTGAAAGAAAACGGATTGTTGGTTAAGAAAGAACAATATACTCACTCGTATCCGTTTTGTTGGAGAACAGATACTCCTTTGATTTATAAAGCAATGTCCTCTTGGTTTGTTAAAGTTACGGATTTTCGTGACGAGATGGTCAAGAACAATCAAGAAATTAATTGGGTGCCTGATCATATTAAAGACGGACGTTTCGGAAAATGGTTGGAAGGTGCTCGTGATTGGTCAATTTCGCGTAATCGTTTTTGGGGAACTCCAATTCCGGTTTGGAAATCAGACAATCCGAAATTTCCGAGAATCGATGTGTTGGGATCAATAGCGGAGATTAAGGAAAAAGCCGGTATTGAAGTTACTAACCTGCATAAGCCATATATTGATGATGTGGTTTATCCGAATCCCGATGATCCTTCGGGGCAGACGATGATGAGACGTGTCAGCGATGTGTTTGACTGTTGGTTCGAATCGGGTTCTATGCCTTATGCACAAGTGCACTATCCGTTTGAAAATAAAGAATGGTTTGAAGAGCATTTCCCGGCAGACTTTATTGTGGAGGCAATAGATCAAACTCGTGGTTGGTTCTATACGCTGACGGTGTTGTCAACAGCTTTGCACAATCGCCCGGCATTCAAAAACTGTATTTGTACAGGTCTATTGATGGCTGAAGGTGGGCAAAAGCTGTCAAAACGCTTGAAAAACTATCCTGATCCGAATGAAGTTTTGGAAAATATCGGTTCGGATACATTACGTTGGTTTTTGGTCTCATCGCCGGTTTTGAAAGGCGGAAATTTGGCCGTTGATAAAGAAGGAAAAGAAATTATAAAAGCTGCCAGAGTGGCTCAAATTCCACTGTGGAATGCTTTTTATTTCTTTACATTGTACGCAAATGCCGAGGGATATAAGGCTAAAGAGGTAAACTCTTCAACAGAATCTCTTGATAATTATATTTTGGCAAAATTAAAACATGTCGGAGCAATTGTGAAAAACGGGCTAAATACTTATGATGTCGCCGTTGCCTGCAATGAGATTGCCGCATTTATGGAGATTTTGAATAACTGGTATATTCGTCGTACACGCGATCGTTTCTGGGAAGGCGACCAAACTGCGTTTGATGTTTTGTATACCGTATTGGTCAATTTGAGCAAAATTATGGCTCCGTTGATGCCGTTTGTCTGTGAATACGTATATAAAAATTTGACTGGTGAAGAATCGGTTCATTTGGCAGATTATCCGAATTTGAACGCAATTGATGACAATGAAAATCTGATGACAGAGATGGACTTTTTACAGGAACTTTGTTCGGCTGGTAAGTTTATTCGTGAAGAAAAGAATCTGCGTAACCGTTTGCCGTTGAGTAAGTTGACGGTTGTCGGTCGCCATTTGAATGACGAATATCAGGAAATTGTCAAAGATGAGCTGAATGTTAAACAAGTTTGCTTCGATGACAACTTAGAAAACTATGCAACAAAGCGCATCTATCTTTATACCCCGCTTTTGGGTAGGGCCTTGGGTAAAGATATGGGAGCGGTTATGGCCGCATATAAGCAAGGTCAGTGGGATCTTAATGCTGATGGAACACTTAGTATTGCGGGTAAAAACCTGACTAAGGACTTGTTCGAAGTTCGTTTGGAAATGAAAGACGGAGTGGCGGGACAGGCCTTCGCTGAAAATAAAGCTGTGGTTATGCTTGATACAAATGTTACCGATGAACTGAAACGTGAAGGTATGGCTCGCGATTTTGTACGTTTGGTTCAAACTTTGCGTAAGGACAAAAACTTTAATATTTCAGACCGTATTGCACTCAGTTGGCAGACTGCTGATGAGAATTTGGCAAAAGCTCTGAAGGAAAATGAGCAATATGTTGCCGAACAGGTGTTGGCCGTAAAAATTAATGATAATTGCGCTCATGGTATTACGGCAGACATTGAAGGAGTAAATATTTGCTTTGATGTTGAAGTAGTGAATTCTATGTCAAAAGGAGCATAAATGCGGCTGGCATTGTTTCAACCCGATATGCCGCAAAACACAGGCACCATGCTGAGGCTAGGTGCCTGTGTTAATGTGGAAGTTGATATTATTGAACCATGCGGCTTTGTTTTCAGCGAGCATGCTTTGCGGCGTTACGGGATGGATTATTTAGAGTTGGTTAAATATCGTCGCCACAATTCGTGGGAAGATTTTTTGGTGTTTGCCAAGAAACATCCTGATGAATATGGAAGAATTGTGTTGTTGACGACAAAATCACATATGCCGTATACAGAGTTTGAGTTTCAACCAAATGATGTTTTGCTTTTAGGGCGCGAAAGTGCCGGTGTGCCCGAAATCGTCCAAAAAACTGTTGATGCTCGTCTGCTGATTCCAATGACTGAGGCAGCGCGTTCGATAAATGTTGCTGTTTCGGCAACTATGGTATTGGGTGAGGCTCTGCGCCAAACCAACTTATTTCCGGTAAAAAAATAATTTTGTCAAAAAAAGTACTGGATTTAGAGTCAAAAATGTGGTATAGTGCCCTCTGTCTTGCGGAAAACAAGGCTTTTGAGTTTTTGGTTAGAATAATGGAAAAAGAATATGGTAAAAAAGACAACATCTAAAATTGCCTTTAACTCCGGTGAGTATGTAGTTTATCCTGCTCAGGGAGTTGGAAAAGTTGCCGATATTTATAAGCAGAATATCGGCGGTTCGGAGCTGGAATTGATTGTTGTAAACTTTGACAAAGATAAGATGACTTTGCGCGTTCCTTTGTCTAAGGCCGGAATGAACGGGTTACGTAAAATTTCCGACAATTCAGTGATGAATGATGCTCTCGAGATTTTGAAAGGCAAGGCTAAAGTAAAGAAAATTATGTGGTCTCGCCGTGCTCAGGAATATGAAAATAAAATTAATTCCGGCAATCCGGCGGCAATTGCGGAAGTGGTTCGCGATTTGCATCGTCGTGAAAACTTGGCAGAACAGTCTTATAGTGAAAGACAAATTTATGAGCAGGCTCTTGACAGATTGGCCAGTGAGTATGCAATTTGCCAAAATATTTCTTCCGAGGAAGCTACCAAGAAGCTTTTGGATATATTGGCGGCAGCGGCTCCGACTTTGTAAAGAAATATTGTTAAAAAAAATACCTCCCTTGCGGGAGGTTTTTTTGTTTAAAGCATTTTATTCGCACATATGGTAGCCGTGGCAATTTTTTCGGCTAGGGGTTAGACCCATGTCTATACATTGTTTGGCTTTATGTGTGTAGCCTTGAGGACAACAGTATCTGAAATATTTGCTGTTGGTGGGGCAATAATCAACTCCTTGTTCTTTAGAAGGGCAGGATGTTAAGCTGTATCCCATGTTTAAACAAGTCTTGTAGGTCGGAACATATGTGTTTTTGATTGGGCTGCGTTGCGTGTGGGTTGGAGATTCTACGATTGACCTTACACCGGCAAAAACATCATTTGCCGCTAAAGAAAACACCATAAAAGTTATAAGCATTAAAATTTTACGCATTATTTCCTCCATCTATTGCGTTGAATCCATTATAGCGCATTGTTGTTTTTTTTTCAATATAATTAAGTTTTAAAACGACTTGACAAAGATGTATATTTTGTTGAAACTTATTACTACAGTTAAATTATTAATAGTTATGAATCCTAAATCTTTAGAAGAGCAAATCGATTGTGTCAGATGCCATAGTTTCGAGGAGTTTTGTCGGTACATAGATGAGTTCACGCTGAAGAGCAAAGCTATTTCCGAACTTTACAAACCCAGAATTTGTGAAGGTCCGGAAAAGTTTGAGGCTTATATCAGAAAATACGGACGGCTCAAATTGGAGGACGAAAGACGACTCTTGGAAACTCATCGCAAAGACTTGCAAGAGATTTACTTCAGGTACTGTTCATGTGATGAGAGAAATGAACAGTTGGTAGTACAAAATGCAAATTTAAGCAGATTATACTACAAGTTTGGACACTGCCCCGGAATCAATGCCCAAAAGTATTTGGCAAAAGCCAATTCTAAGGCGACTTATCGTTTTATTAAACTCTTTGAGTTTTGCGATGAGGCTTTCAAGTGTTTCACGGGCACTGCCGATAAACGCATGAAATGCTGTTACGGGAGCTTTCACCCAGCCGCATATAGTGATGCTGCTCTTTAAAAAACAGGCGATACTTAAAAAAGTATCGCCTGTTTTTTTATTTTATGTATTTCATTGCTTCAGTAGTAAAAGATTTGATGGTTTTGGCGCTGTGTGCCAAAAGATTATGTTCTTGAGAGGAAAAATCAGGGAATAATTTGCTATGAATCCCTCTTTTGCCGATAATACAAGGCATGGACATGCAAATATCAGCAACATTTTCAATGTTTTTATGGTGAGATGAAACATTTAAAATTGCATATTCATTGGAGCCGACTGCCTGACAAATGCGGGTGAGAGCACCGGCAATTCCGAAAGTGGTGGAACCTTTGCCCTCAATAATGTGATATGCGGCGTTGCGGACGTCATCTTCAATGCTTTGTTTGGTTGCGGGAGTGAGCGGTTTTTTTATTGCAGAGGCAAGTTGTTCAATCTGAATTGTTCCGGCTATGGCGTTTGACCATATAATTACTTCACTGTCTCCGTGTTCACCTAAAACATTGGCGTGGATTGATTTTGGGGATACTCCCAAGTGGTAACCCAAAAGAGTACGAAGACGTGCTGTATCCAAAACTGTGCCGCTACCGAATACACGTTCTTCGGGAAGACCTGACAGTTCAAGCGCTACACGAGTCATGACGTCAACCGGATTTGCGGCAATTAAGAGAATGGCATCGGGCGCATTTTTGATAACCTGAGGAATGATTTGTTTAAATATTTCAACATTTACAGCAAGCAAATCATTACGAGTTTGTCCCGGTTTTTGGTTGGCGCCGGCGGTTATGATGACAATTTCCGATCCTTTGAGGTCAGTATAGTCGCCGGTTCGAATTTTGTTGGCATAGGCAAAAGGAGTTGCGTGGGCAATATCTTCAGCTTCAGCTTCGGCCTTTTTACGATTTTGGTCAATTAAGATAATTTTGCGGGCAACTCCGCGCATTATAAGTGCAAAAGCAGTGGCGCTGCCGACACCTCCGGCTCCGATTATTCCTATTTTCATGATTTTTCTCCTGTTACTTTGTGTTCTTATATATGGGAAAAGCAGTAAAAAATCAATAAATGAAAAATAATTTGTTCTGAAAAGGTGTTTTTTATACACATAGACCTAAGTATATAATTAAATAAAAACAATGCATTAGAGTTAAAAGGCGCAATTTTTTTAGCGATAAAATGAAAATAATGCTTGTCAACAGGCATAAAATTGTGATAACAAGACAGCACGGGACTGAAATATGCACCCGAAATTTTATGTGTTAATATTTTAGAGGTTTATCAAATGACTGATACAGCTAATCGCGTTAAGAAAATTGTGGCAGAACATCTTGGCGTTGAAGAATCAAAAGTAACAGAGACTGCCAGCTTTATTGACGATTTGGGCGCAGATAGTCTCGATACTGTTGAATTGGTAATGGCTTTCGAAGAAGAATTCGGTTGTGAAATTCCAGATGAAGCTGCCGAGAAAATTCTTACAGTTAAAGATGCCATTGATTATTTAAATAAAAACGCTTAGTTTTGTTTTAGGCAATATGTGATTAAACTCGCTTGACATAAAGCGAGTTTTTTCATATAAAAAACGCATTGTAATGCTAATAAAATAAGGGAGACCTGATGAGAAGAGTTGTCGTAACCGGTATGGGAATGCTGTCGCCTTTTGGTCGCGGTGTTGAATATAACTGGAGCAATATTGTAGCAGGTAAGTCAGCTATCAGAAAAATTGAAGGTATTGAGCTGTATGATGAGCCGGTAAAAATTGCCGGACAGGTTCCAATGGGCAAAGAGGCTCATCAGTTTGATCCCGATACGGTAATGGAACCAAAAGAACAACGCCGTGTTGATAAGTTTATTTTGTTTGGTTTGGCTGCCGGTATTGATGCTATGGAAGACAGCGGATGGAAACCACTTGATGATGAGGATAGTAATCGGGCCGGTGTGATGATGGGCTCAGGCATCGGTGGGTTGAGCTCGATTTATGAAATGTCAACGCTGATTAATGAAAACAAGAGCGTTCATAGGGTTTCTCCGTTTTTTATCCCATCTTGTTTGATTAATATGATTTCCGGTCATCTCTCAATCAAGTTTGCGCTAAAAGGACCTAACCACGCCTGTGTTACCGCTTGTTCGACTGGCACACACGCAATCGGAGATGCTTCGGCAATGATTGCCAGAGGTGATGCTGATTTGATGTTGGCAGGTGGTGCGGAATCAGCAGTAAATATTTTAGGATTATCCGGATTTGCCAGAATGAAGGCGATTACCGCTGATTATAATGATAAACCGGAAAAAGCTTCTCGTCCTTGGGATCAGGCACGCAGCGGATTTGTTATGGGCGAGGGAGCCGGTGCATTGGTATTGGAAGAATTGGAGCATGCAAAGAAACGCGGGGCTAAGATTTATGCCGAAGTTGTCGGTTATGGTATGAGCGGTGATGCTTATCACATTACAGCTCCTTCCGGCGATGGTGCTTATCGGGCAATGAAAATGGCTGTAAAGCATGCTGAAGAACACGGTGTTAAATTAGAAGATATCGGCTATGTTAATGCACACGGAACTTCTACACCGGCAGGTGATGTTGGTGAAGCAATGGCCGTCGCACGCTTGTTCGTTGATAATATGAAAAATGTTTCTATGTCATCTACAAAGTCGGCAATAGGGCATTTGTTGGGTGCGGCCGGTGCGGTTGAGGCAGTTTTGACAATCAAAGCCATCAATGAGCAGACTTGTCCGCCAACTCTAAACCTTGAAAATCCGGCTCCGGAAGTTGCAGGTATGGATTTGGTTCCGTTGAAAGCTAAAAAACGTGAAATTAAAGCAGCAATGTCAAATTCGTTCGGCTTTGGCGGTACAAACTCGTCAATTATTTTGAAGAAGTTTGAGGAGTAATAATGAAGGCATTTTTTGTTTCGATAGTTATGTCTATTATGGTGGCTGTCGGAGCAATATGGTACGGTATTAATTGTCCGAATGCGCTGAATGAAAACACCAGTTTTGTTTTACAAAAAGGTGAAAGTGTCCGCAGTATGGCACAGAATTTGAAAGCAGCAGGGGTGATAAAATCGCCTCTGCTGTTTCGTATTGTAGTCAGAGTGCTGAAAGTTGACAAGCGTCTTAAGGCCGGGGAATATATGTTTGTTCCACATATGAATATTTTGCAAATTGCGGGACAGTTGTTACGCGGAGAAGTTTTTTATCGGAGAGTTACAATTCCGGAAGGTCTGACTTCGGTTCAAGTTCGTACAATTTTAGAAAATGAGCCTTATTTATCCGGTGATATAAGTGTGGAAATGCCGGAAGGTTCAATATTGCCGGAAACATATACTTTTTCGAGAGGAGATAGTCGCAACAGTATTGTGTTGAAAGCTCAACACGATATGAATGACTTGCTTAAAAGAGTATGGAATGAAAACCATAATGTTAATGTAAAGAGTGAAGAAGAACTGTTAATTTTGGCATCGATTGTTGAAAAAGAAACCGGTATTTCTGATGAACGGAGAGATGTTGCTGCGGTTTTTGCCAATCGGCTCGGTAAGGGAATGATGTTGCAAACGGATCCAACAGTGATTTATGCAATTACCAAAGGAGAGGTTGACTTGGGACGTGCGCTTTTGAAAAAAGATTTGGAATATGACAGTCCTTATAATACATATAAATATTATGGATTGCCGCCAGCACCGATTTGTAATCCTGGAAAAGATGCAATTATGGCGACGGCCAATCCGAGTTCGGTTGAGTATTTGTATTTTGTTGCCAGTGGTAACGGAGGACATCGTTTTGCCAAAACGCTTAAAGAACACAATGATAATGTAGCAATTTATCGTAAATTTTTACAAAACAAGTAATTTCGAGGAAAAGAGGGAAACAGTGCGTTTTTTATGCTTGTCCTGAAGTTTCCATTAACATAGGGTAAAGAGCTTGCGAGGGTTCCATGCCTTTGGTTAAAACGACTTTGAATACCGGATACATTCTTTCACATTCTTTGACGGCGATATCAAGTATTTGTGCAATTTGGATTTCTAAATTAGTATTGTGGCGATTGCAAAATATGGAGTGTCGATAAATAGGCATTTTTTGCTCGGTCCAATATGAAAAATGTCCAACCCACATGTTATCATTAATCATGGCCAGAAGTTCGAAAATTTTACTTTTATTTTCAATAGTGGTTTCAATATCCATCAAGCATGATATATGAAGACACTGCATATTTTCTTCAAAAGAGAAAAAGACCAGCATGTCATTCCATTTGCCTTGGATTTCAACAACAATTTCATTATTGCCGCGACGTTCGCTGGTGTATGCATGGGCGTTGAGAAAATTCTCGATTTCATCAATCGGGTTCGTGTATGTCTGAAGTTTTTCAGCCAAATTCATCAAAAATTTTCTCCCAAAACGACTTTTTTGACACATTAAATCTGATGCTTTTATAAATATCATTATCGAGTCGTATTTTACAATCGAGGGATTCTAGTTTTCCACTTTATTCAAAAAAAATTTTTTATAAAAAATATTTTTTTGATAAAAATCAATTAGATATGATGGTATCTGTTGAATATTTTTTTTTGATGTGGATATGTTTGGGAAAATTAATATACTTTTTACTAATTACAAAATTTGGAAGGAAATAAAATGCCTTGTTTGGAGTTTCCGTCGATATCCCCGGTTATGTTTTCAATCGGTAACTTGACAATTCGTTGGTATTCAATGGCTTATTTGTTAGGTATTGTGGCAGCATGGTTTTTGGCCTTGCATATGATGAAAAAATATGAGCTCAAGCTGACACGTCAACAAATTGAAGATGCCGTATTTTATACAACATTAGGGATTATTGTCGGCGGTCGGTTGGGCTATGTTTTGTTTTACGGATTTGATTTTTTTTGGCATCACCCGCTGAAAATTTTTGAGCTTTGGCATGGAGGAATGTCTTTTCACGGGGGAGCTACCGGGGCAGTGTTGGGGTTGCTATATACAGCATATTCCCGTAAGGTTAGTTTTTGGTTGTTGACCGATTTAGCAGCATTGTTTGCGCCAATCGGTATATTTTTAGGGCGCATTGCTAATTTTATAAATGATGAATTGTGGGGAAGGATTACTGATGTTCCGTGGGCGGTTTGTTTTCCGTCGGGCGGATATTTTCCGCGCCATCCGTCGCAGATATATGAAGCCATCTGTGAGGGGTTGATTATTTTTGTGGTGCTTAATGTTTTATGGCAGTGGCGCGCAATCAGGGAGCGCAGAGGGCTGGTTTCGGCGTTGTTTGTGCTGATGTATGGGGTGTTCAGAATTATAATTGAATATTTTCGCCAACCGGATGAGCAAATCGGCTTTTTATTCGGAACAATTACAATGGGGCAGTTGTTGTCTGTTCCGGTAGTGTTGTTCGGTGTGCTTTTGTTGTGGCGGTTTGCACTTAAGCCTTTGAAGTAATGTTTTGCGTAAATTTGTAAGTTTTTTGTAAAGCGCGGTGAGCTCTAATAAATACGTCGCTGACATTGGCATCGCTACGTTTTTTGTCAGCTATGCTGCAAGAAACAGTAATTTTTATTGGCTTTTTAATTCGCGGAAGTATAAATTCAGAAGCGGCAATTTGACGGCGGATTTCGTCCAGGCGATCGTATGAGGTGCCTTTTTCTGCCTGCGGAAAGATTATGATAAACTCATCGGGAGTGCAACGGAACAGCATGGCATCGGGTTCAATTGATGTTATTTTTTTGCTGACCATAGCCATGATGTTATTGATACCGTTTTTGCGAAAAGCTTGCAAAAGGTGGCGGTATTCGTCAACGCAAATAATGCCGAGACCATATTTGAGCGGGAGTTTTTTGGCTTTTACCAAAAAACTGTGGGCATTGTTAAGGCCGGTATCAGGATCTTTACGCAAAATGAAGAATATATGCCGACAGGTGGCAATAAACAAAATCAGGATTGCGGTGGTAAAAAACAAAGCCAGTGCCGATGGTTGATTGGAAAAATAAAATCCAACCATCATGCAAACAGAGGCATATGCCATACTGGCATCAAGTATTTGGTCTTTGATAGAGGCGTGCAATAGCATGGTAATAATCATAATTCCAAATAAAATCAGAGCAAAAATTTGCAAGCCACACCCGAAATTGATTAGCGGGCTGAAATCAATTTTGATTTGAGCAGTACTCAGGAATTCTCCTAGTGAAACAGCGGCAAAAACGATAATTAAAAAATATACGGTATCAATTGAGAATAATGGTTTATCCGGCAGAAAATAAAAGAAAATCAGTCCGGCAACGGATAAAAATACAAGATTGGCATAGTCCGGTGTAAGGTAATAAATGACACCGTGATAATATTTAAGGTAATTGATGAGCATGTAGCTCAGAAATATTACAATTACAAAAAACATGGGGCGATTGCGATTGTAAAACATCAGCAGTGCAATATTTGAAATAGCCACCATATAAAATGAGATGTGCAAAATATTTTGAACAAATTCAGGGAACGGAGCAAAAAGCATATATAAACAGGATGCTGCAAGCAAAAGTCCGGCAGGAAGCCAGGAATTTTTCATAAGCGGGAGAACTTGTCTTAAGTAATTTATATATTTTTTCAGCAATTTCGTTCCTTTCGAAGCGAGATTGTAACATCGAGAAGTTTAAATTTTATTTACGCATTTGATAATTGAGCTGTCGCCATATGAATAAAAGCGATATTTTTGCTCAATGGCATGCTGATAGGCTTCTTTCATGCGGTCAATTCCGGCAATGGCGCAGATGAGCATAAACAACGTTGATTTGGGCAGGTGAAAGTTGGTGATAATCATGTCAATCATTTTGAATTTATAGCCCGGAGTAATAAAGATGTCAGTTGAACCGGCAAAAGGGTGGAGCACACCTTTGTTATCAGCAGCACTCTCAAGCAAGCGTAATGAGGTAGTACCGACGGCAATGATACGTCGCCCTTCACGTTTGGCTCGATTAATGATTTCGCAGGCTTCGGGAGTTATTTCACCATATTCAGCATGCATTTTATGGTCTTTGGTATCATCGGTTTTGACCGGAAGAAAAGTTCCGGCTCCGACGTGCAGAGTGATAAATACTTTTTCTATGCCTTTTTTATCAAGTGCTTCAAAAACTCTAGGAGTAAAGTGCAGACCGGCGGTTGGTGCGGCAACGGCACCCTCATAATGAGCATAAATGGTCTGATAGTTTTCTTTATCATTATACTTATCCCAAATTCCACCGATGGTAGGTTTGTCGCGTTTGATGTAAGGAGGGAGTGGCATAAGACCGTATTTTTGCAGATTGGTTGCCAAAAATTCTGCCGGGCAGTTAAAACGAATTAAGACACCATCATCGTCCTTCTTTTCTAAGACGCGGACAGAAAAATCACTCTGCTCGGGGGGGATATCATCGGTATAAAATTTAATAAGGTCATCGGGGTGCAAACGTTTGGCGTTTTTGATAAAAGCCCACCACGAAATTCCATCAACCGGACGATACAGAGTAACTTCAACTTTGGCTTCTCCGCGAGCTCCGTAAAGGCGAGCCGGAATGACTTTGGTGTCGTTGAAAACCAACAAATCGCCTTTTTGCAACAAGTCGGGCAGATCGTAAAAATGACGGTCGGAGATTCGATTTTCAACGCTCAAATCAAGCAAACGCGAGGTATCACGAGGGTTGGCCGGTTGTGAGGCTATTAAACTGCGGTCTAAGTTAAAATCAAAAATATCCACTTGCATAGTCTTTTTGTCCTTTTCTTTGCCGTTGTTATAGTATATAGAATAAATATTTGCAAGAACTATCAGGAGAGATTGAAATGTCGAAAATTGTTACCATGATTCCGGTACGTATGGCATCAACACGTTTGCCAAACAAGCCATTGCTTGACATTAACGGCAAGAGTCTGTTGCAAAGGGTTTATGAAAATGTAAAAAAATATGTGCCCGGAGATGTTTATGTTGCGGCCGGTGATCAGGTGATTGTTGATGAGTGCAAGAAGTTTGGTGCACAAGCAATTTTAACAGATCCGAAGTTGCCGTCAGGAACGGATCGTATTGCTGCAGCTTTAAAAGAAATTGATCCGAGTGGCGATAAATATGATATTGTGGTTAACTTTCAGGGTGATGCCGTTAACGTTAATCCGGAAATTAATAACCAATTGATTAAAATTGTTGAGGAAAGCGGTTGTGATATAGCTACCGTGGGGATGGTGTTTAAAACTCAGGATGAAATTGACAGTCCGAACAATGTAAAAATTGTTATGGGGTTACGTGATGGAGAGACTGAAGGCAGATGTTTGTATTTTACACGGGCAGCAGCTCCGTATATCAGGAACCCGGAAAAGTGCGGTAATCATGATTTTTATCACCATATCGGGATTTATGTTTATAATGCTAAATCACTGCGCAAAATTGTGTCATTGCCGGTAGGAGTTTTGGAGGCAAGGGAATCTTTGGAGCAATTGCGCGCGCTTGAAAACGGTATGGTTATCAGAGCCAAATTGGTCAATAATCTTAAGCTTAATCAGGAGGCTCCGGCAGATATTGATACTTTGGAAGAACTTGAAGAAGCCCGCAAAACAATAAGGTAGTTTTGTATATATATTTGATATTATAGAGATTTTCTGATATAATATCATACAGAATGTGTTTTTGCTTTTTTAAGGGCTAAAACTATGAAAACGACAGATCAACATGGACGTTCAATGGTTGAAATGCTAGGAGTTTTAGCTATCATCGGGGTATTATCCGTAGCAGGAATTGCCGGTTATTCAAAAGCAATGGAAAAACACAATATTAATAAGTTAAGAGACCAATTTTCCATAATTATACAAAATTTGGCTACTGCCGTTGCGGCCGGACAACCGGTAACACAGTTGGCAAGTAATACTGTTGTTGATGCATTGAGGATTTTGCCGACAGAAATGGGAAAAGCGGCAAATTGTCGTCATGCGGTGGGAGGACAATGTCTTATTACCGGAGGTGGCGATGGAACCATTATATCGGTGAGGTTTAAGGATTTACCCCCTAATGCCTGCATAGAAATGGCAACGATAGATTTAAGAGGGACAAAAGGGCGCAGTATAGTTAATGCAGCCAGTAGTTTTACTGTAACATCGAGTACATGCGCTATGGAAGACGGAAGCGGATCTTGTCAGTCATCACAGGCACGGACAATTAGTCAAGCAGCAAGAGAATGCAAAGGGAAACTTAATGCCGTTATATATACTTTTAATGTCTTGTAGTTGATTTTATTTTTTGTTGATAAGAGAATGGCGTTCCCAAAAAATGCCGTCAGTATACCCTTGGATTTGTTTGTTTTTTTGTGCCAACTCAAGTCGTCGTTCTGCCCAAATACAATAGTTTGGGTTTTGTTCAATGCCTACATATCGGCGTCCGAGCTTTCGAGCTGTAACGGAAGTCGTTCCTGAGCCAAGGAACGGATCAAAAACGATGTCATTTTTATTGGAACTGGCCAAGATTAGTTTAGCAATCAGCTTTTCGGGTTTTTGGGTCGGATGAGCAGTGTTTTCAGGCATAGACCAATATGGAATAGATATATCGTCCCAAAAATTGGATGGGCAAGTGTTGCGAAAACGACCTTCGGCTGTTTGTTCCCAATCTTTCGGTTGACCATCTTGTCTGTAGGGAGCAAGTACTTTGCGGCGAATTTTTACGGCGTCAAGGTTAAAGGTGTAATGTTTGTCCATGGTGGCAAACCAAATATCTTCCATGCCGTTTTTCCAGTTTTGGGTGGCTCCGCGTCCTTTTTCGCGTTGCCAGGTAATGCGGTTTTGAATATTGAAATAGCGTGCCAAAACAGGTCCGATAACCAGACTTGATTTCCAGTCGCAACAAACGTAAATTGTGGCGGTTGGTTTGAGCAAAGGAATAACTTTTTCTATCCAATCGACGGTATATTTTTCGTATTCGCTGTCAGCGGTCTGGGTAAATTTGTTGCCGTGAAAATCTTTGCTTAAGTTATACGGAGGATCAACAATCAGTAAGTCAACAAATTGTTGGGGCAGTTTGGGCATAACCTTGAAAGAATCGCCGATGATAGTTTTATCAATGATTGCGGATAAGGTGGTTTTACGGGTTATTTTAACGCAATGTTTGAGATATGATTTGCCCTCAAGAAGGCTGATATCTATGGTTTTGTTCTTTTCTGATTTCATTTTTGCCTCGTTAGCTTATTGATAACAAATAAAAGAGTAAAAACCAAGATGTTTTGCACTTTTGTTGATATCTGTTTTTGTGCCAAAGATGATGATTGGTGCTTGCAAAATAAAACAAAGAAGTTAATATCCTCCGCCAGAGGTGAGAGATGTATTATAGCTTGTTTGAGATTTTTTCTGTCGGAATCGGACCTTCGAGTTCACATACAGTCGGTCCGATGCGTGCCGCTAAACGTTATGTTGATAATTTGGTTAAAAGTGGGCGCTTGAATGAAATTGAGAGTGTAAAAGTTACGTTGTACGGCTCCCTGGCGTTGACCGGTGTCGGACACGGAACGTTGAATGCTGTGGTGTATGGATTGTTGGGGCTTGAGGCACAGGAAATAGACTTGAGTGTCGATTATGTCGGGCAGGTCAAAGACAATAAACAGCTTAATTTGGGCGGAATTAAAGAAATAAACTTTGATTTTGATAATGACATTGTTTTGGAAAAAAAGACTTTTTTGCCGGAACATTCAAACGGTATGCGGTTTTGTGCGTATGGGCACGGTGGTAACATAATTTTGGATGAGACATATTTTTCGGTAGGGGGCGGAACGGTTGTTCGCAGTGATGAGATAAAGCAGAGGGTGGCACGACGTCCTTATGATGTGCCTTATCAATTTAACAGTTGCGGTGAGCTGATTGAAATGTGCCAGAAAGATAGTTTGACAATATCGGAGTTGGTATTGAAAAACGAAGAAGCTTTGATGTCGCCGGCAAAAGTTGAAAAAGGTATTTTGCGTTTGGTTGAGATTATGCAGAACACAATAGTTTGCGGTGTTAAAGCCGAAGGAATATTGCCGGGTGGTTTGGGGTTAAAGCGCAGGGCTCCGGGAATGTATGCGGATCTGAATAAAAGCTTTAACGAGCATAGAGTTGACGGTTTGATGTTAGTGGACTGGATTAATATGTGGGCGTTTGCCGTGGCGGAAGAAAACGCCTCCGGCGGAAAAATTGTTACGGCTCCGACGATGGGATCTGCCGGAGTTTTGCCGGCGGTAATGCGATATTATCAGCGTTTTTTAATCGGTGCTAACGAAGATGCCTTAAAACGGGCTAATATTGAGTTTTTGACAACAGCGGCGGCAATTTGCAGTTTATATCGCAGTAATGCTTCTATTTCCGGTGCGGAAGTCGGGTGTCAAGGTGAGATAGGTGTGGCTTGCTCTATGGCTGCCGGAGGATTGGCTGCAGTTATGGGAGGTAATTTACAGCAAATAGAAAATGCGGCTGAGATTGCTATGGAGCATAACCTGGGGCTGACTTGCGATCCGATAAGAGGGCTAGTACAAGTGCCTTGTATCGAGCGCAATGCCATGGGGGCGATTAAGGCGATTAATGCGGCAAGGTTGTCAATGCATAATCCCAGAGGATCGCATATAGTAAGTCTGGACAGTATTATAAAAACAATGTATGAAACAGGATTGAACCTGAGTTCAAAGTATAAGGAAACCTCGTTGGCGGGACTTGCAAAAAACGTAAAATGTTGAGGATTGAACATGGATTGGTCAATTATCGGTACAGTAGTTAAGGATAGTTTGAAAGACAGTGCGGGATTGTTTCCGTTTTTGCTGTTGACCTATATATTACTTGAATATATAGAACACAAAGACGGCGGAAAATCACTTAATCTGATTGGCAAATCAGGAAGACTCGGACCATTGTTTGGGGCGTTGAGCGGAATTGTGCCACAGTGCGGTTTTGCAGCGGCGGCGGCTAATTTTTATGCAGCAAAAGCAATTTCTATCGGAACATTATTGGCTGTGTTTTTGGCTACTTCGGATGAAATGTTGCCGATTATGGTTTCAAGTGCAGTGGCTCCGATGATTATTGTAAAAATACTTGTAATTAAATTATTTTTTGGTGTGAGCATAGGTATTTTATGTGATGCAATTTTGCTAAAAAAGGCACAATCGGTCGATATTGAGCCATTGTGTGAAGATGCAGATTGTCATTGTGCCGGTGAGGGAATATTAAGACCGGCGTTGTTTCATGCCGTAAAAATAACATTATTTGTTTTATTGATAACGTTGGGACTGAATGCGTTTATGGCAATATGGGGAGAACATTATTTGAGTGAAATGATGTTAAACAGTCCGTTTGTCGGTGTTGTTGTATCTGGTTTGGTCGGGTTGGTGCCAAATTGTTCGGCTTCCGTGGTGATTACACAATTGTGGTTGAGCGGTGCTATCAGTTTAGGGGCAATGATGGCCGGTCTTTTGGCCGGAGCCGGAGCCGGTTTGTTGGTGTTGTTCAGAATAAATAAAAATAAAAAAGAAAATTTAAAAATAGTTGCAATTTTGTATTTTTCAGCGATTGTTGCGGGATTTTTAGTTAATATTTTGCAAATAAATTTATAATCTTTTAGTAATTTGGTGCTATATTATCAGTTTGATAGTGAGGTATGGCAGATGTCTTTTCAGACAAAAAAAATTATAAAGAGAATAATATCGTGGGCAGGGCTGTTCTTTTTCGGTCTGGCGGCATATATGCTGTATCATCAATTGTCTAAATACAGTTTGAATGATATTAAAGAAGCACTGCTGAGCATTCCACATAAAAATTTGATGTTTGCGATGTTGGCGGCATTAGGAGGTTATGTTGCGCTATCATCATATGATTTTTTGGCTCTGTGTTATATAAAGCGAAAAATTGCGGCGTGGAAATGGATTTTTGCCGGTTTCGTAGGTTTTTCGGTGAGTAATAATGCCGGACATGCAATTGTGTCGGGCGGGACAATCAGATATAGATTGTATACGAGGTGGCGTTTTCGCGGGAACGAAATCGTGCGAATGGTTACTTTTTCGGGTTTTACGTATTTGGTAGCATGTTTCTTTTTGATTATTGTCGGCTATGTTCTAACTCCTTCGCATGCTTTCGGGGCAGGGTCGGTTTCTAAAATGACGACACAGGTAGTAACGGCACTGTCGTTAGTCGGCCTGGTCGGATATTTTATCCTGAGTTTATTTTATAAAAAGCCAATGTTTATTAAAGATGTTGAATTTGATATGCCAACATGGAAAATGGCTATAGCCCAGGTGTTTTTGGGTTCGGCAGACATTATTATGGACTCAATTGTACTGTATTTGGTTTTGGTGCCATTTGTACCGCTAGATTTTACGACATTTATGGGTGTGTTTATCATTGCCAAGGTTTTGGGGGTATTTAGCCAAGTGCCCGGTGGATTGGGTGTGTTTGAGGGGCTATTTATGTATATTATTCCCGGTGAACACAATGATTTGACGTTGTTCGGTGCGTTGATTGCATATCGAATTTTATATTATTTATTGCCGCTATTAGTCTCGGGATTAGCTCTGTTGAGTTATGAATGGTATTTGGCGTGGCGACGCAGACGGATGCTTAATCAAATCAGAAAGTAAAATACCAGTTAAATGTATTGTGCTAATAAATCTTTCCAGATTTGTGGGGCATTAACTTCATCAAAATAGGTTTTTAAGAAATTGACAAGTATTTCATGTCTTTTGATCAGACACTTACGTCCCGGTTCTGTTAAAGCTAAATCACGCAGGTGAAATAACTTATCAAAAAAATGATTTACAATCGGGCAATAGGTTATTTGTTTATATTTTGCGGCGTCCATTTCGGTAGGCAGACAATCGGGATCAAAAAAAGGTTCTCCGCCATTAGAGCGAAATGCTCGATATTCAATGCAACGAATAATGCCGATTAGACCGCTGGCATCAGCCATATCTGCGTCAGAAACAATTTTCCCTTCTATACAATCCGGGGTAATACCGCTTAAGCGTTTACTGTATCCGATTGTTTTTACAATCCCGACACATTTGTCGGAAAAATCATTGTCAAAACCGGAGCCTGCCAATATACGGTGGGTGTTGGTTAATAATCGAGCTGATTCTTCGCCAAATAATTTGTAGTCATCGCAGTCATGCAACAAGGCGGCGGCGGCAACCAAATCACGATCAGCATCGGGGATTTCATCGCAAAAGCTCATAGCTGTATCATAGACGCGAAAAATATGTTTGTTATCGTGTCCGCCAAAATCGTTGCCCATTAATTCAGAAACAGATTTTTTTATGTATTCGATGCCTGTCATGTATAAATACCTCTAAATGAATTAATCAAAAATCTGTATGCCTGTCAATATACTTTATGTGAGTTGTGTCGGTTCAACAGGCGGGTCATTAGCAACAGCAGAAACATTGCCATCTGCACGAAAAACAACATTTTGAGGTTGTTTTTCGTTTGATGCCTCTCCGAGGTCGCTAGTTCGAGCCTTCAGCTCTCGCTGTTCAACAAAAAAAATCCCGCTACAAGAGCAGGATTTTGTTTGTTGGTCGAAGTGACTGGACTCGAACCAGCGACCTCTGCGTCCCGAACGCAGCGTTCTACCAGGCTGAACTACACTTCGATAGTGCACTTATGTTTAGCACAAAAAAAATAGATGACAACCTTTTTTTTAATTGCAACAAGTTTTTTTTTCAATTACCCTAAGTTTATTGTTTGAACAGGAGGAAAAATGCGCAAAAAATTGGCATATTGGTTGGCGACAATCAGCGGTGTGGGGTATTGTCCTTTTGCATCGGGAACTGCTGGCTCGTTGGTAACACTTCCGTTGGCATGGGTATTGGCTTTTTATTATGGTATATTAGGGATTACTTTGGGTGCGGTGGTAGTGTTTTTTGCCGGAACTGCAGCAACTAAAGAGGTGCTGAAATACACCAAGCATGATCCTTCAATAGTGGTGATTGATGAAATGGCCGGACAATTACTGAGTTTTGGTCTGGTGGCAAATTCTTTGATTGGGCGCATTGATTTGGGAGCAATGATAATTTATGCTCTCGGGTTCGGGCTGTTCAGGTTGTTTGATATCACAAAACCTCAACCGGCCAAATGGGCAGACAGCCAGGTATTGAACGCTTGGGGCGTAATGCTTGATGATGTTTTTGCCGGGATTTATGCGGCGGCTGTTTTGTGGCTGATTAATTTGATTTTTGTTCTTTAGTTTTTACATAGATTGAAAAACCGCCTTTGCTGATTATATAAATCGGCGGAGGCGGTTATGTTTTTCTTTGAACACAGACATATGGTTATGGTAACTTTGATGGTGTTGTTGTTGGCGATGACACTGATTTTGTTTAATTGAGGGCAGGGTATGAGGATTTGGCATTGGATTGTGATTGCGGTTTTTGTTTTCGCTGTGGTAATTACGCTGTTTTTTTGAAAGGTGTGTTTTTTTAGCTTGACACAGTTGTATAAAAGGCGTATACACGCTTCATATTCATCGCGGGGTGGAGCAGCCCGGTAGCTCGTCAGGCTCATAACCTGAAGGTCGTTAGTTCAAATCTAGCCCCCGCAACCAATAAAATCAAGGCTTTCAGAGTTTTCTGGAAGCCTTTAATTTTTGCCAGTGCTACGCAGGTGCTACACCATTTTTTGGAAATTTAGTCTTGGTTCGGTTGCTTAAAAGCGATTAAAAATCCCCGATTTCCCTTGTGAATAAAAAATGTTAAAGAAGGCACATTTTTTAACATTATCTCGGAAAAGCCCGAAAATACTATAGTTTTGAAAATGGCAGAAATACCACAAATAAAAAAATGTTAAACTTTGTTCGGATTACAAACATTGTTTAACATTTTAAGGAAAAGCTCGCCATTTCTGACAAGCCTAATTGATATATTTAATCCAACTCTAATAATTCCAGCCAGTTTTTTTCGCACCATTCTTTTTGATGTCCGTTTTGCAAGCAATCTTTTTTATACGCATATTCTTGATAATGCGGATATAAGAAAAAGAAAGCTATACAGCAGATTAAAGCAAATACGATACAATAAAGTGCACTTTTATAAGTAACACTGACTACTTTATCTAATATTTGCTTTACGCATATTCGGCGTTCTTCTGTCATCCAACAAATCCTCACAACTCTTATTTCTATTATAATAACCTAAGTTACTGCCATAAAGATTGTTTTGCAAGTCTTTTTGACTGTCAGAAGAAATAGTAGACATTGGCATATTTCCTTTCTTTTTGTGATAATCCCATATTTCTTTCGCATAGCCTAACCTTAATCCCCAATCACGACTGGTTGGGCTAATTTTAGCTAATTCACATTGCAAAAGAGGATGATAGTAATTATCAATATCTGCACCTTGTCCTGAACCATAAGTGTTTACCAGTTGCTTTCCTGTATTGTTCATTTTTTGCCAATAATCATACGCTATCTTTGTATCTGCAGCTAATTCACCTAAGGTCTCTGGCGTATACCTAATTGTATCAGCAGCAATCGTTGCGCCATCTTTGATATTTTGCCACATATTGCTTGCTGTATTTTTTATATTATCATATACAAAAAAGGCACCTTTTAGGTGCTTTTTTTGTGGTATTTGCCTTGATAACGGAGTTTTGCCGGTTGGTTTCCACCGTAATAGTCTGCACTTAAGGTGTTGAATTCGTTGTCGTCAAAACCAATCAGCCATCCGCATCCATGCATATAGTCGCTTTCTGCCAAATATATACCTTTCAGCAGAGGTTGTTTGAGCTCGGTTAAACGCTGGTTCAGCTGTTTTTTGATTTTGAAAACTTCGTTGCAAAAGTTAACGTCCAACAAGCGCTGTGTATCAACATCACGATCGGTGTGTTTTTTGTTTTCGCACTCTTCAAGTTCAATGTAACGATTGTCTTCGGCAAAAGGAAATATGCCTATCGGCTTTAATAAATGACGGAAGCTGAAAGGCAGACGGACCATTTTGTCATCGTCATAGATGTAGAGTAAATCAAAAGCATGGGGTTTACGTTTATTGTTTTCCATTTTAATAATATGACCGTGTCCTTAGCACGGGGTTTAATATTTATATAATAATTGCTTTTTGTGCATGTAATATACAGAGGGGCGCAATATAAGTCAACTGCAAAATCGGTCGGATATAGAAATTGAAGGTGAAAAAACTTGCTTTTAGTGGAAAAAGACGGTAGATTGGCGTTTCAAAATAAAATTATTGTTAAACTATAAAAAATATTGATTATGTTAAAACTTTTAGAACATCAGATTCAACTTTTGATTCTGTTCTTTATTTGGGCTTGCCTTTCGAGTTTTACGGGTGCTCTTACCGGCTTGTTTGTCGGTTGGTTTTTCGGCAAAACCATTTTGGGTGTGTTGGCAGCAATAGGCATTGAGGGCTTTAAGATGTGGCAAATCGGCGCATTTTTGGGCTTTGTCGGCAGCTTTTTCAGAACCCTGAGTTTCAACAGTGCGCCTAAACAAACGTCGGCACCAAACAGAGTAAACGAATTTGGAAGACGTCCTTAAAAGCAAATTTTTGCGAAACGAGAAAAAAAGCAGGCTCTAAAGAGCTTGCTTTTTTTGTTTGGTTGAACGATACTCCAAATTTGGAGCATTGAAAAATTTAAGAGCGGATTTATTAACACCATTTATTTTAACGGTTTTTTCTGTATAGGTATTGACATATTCTATTAAATCGTTTATAATAATATTATCACTAGCGTTGTTACCGTATGATTTATCTACGGGAGATTCCCTCAGGGTATCTGCGCTAGTGTTTTTCTTTGCTGTTTTTAAGCTATACGCCGACAAATCACGGTTATTGTTGCTTTCAAATTCTATATCTGTAAGCTGTTTACTATTACCTTTGAGTTGCTTAACCGTAATTTTAACCATAATAGGTTCACCATCGCTTTCAAAAACGTTGGCATAACGTATGATTTTATTTTGCGTTCCGTGCCTAATATCGCTTGTTTCCTTTATTTTAAGAGCTGTCTTAAATATTGCTGGTAAGTTAGCAATAGCCTCCTTATTCAATACACCGCCGGTATTGTCGGCACTACTATGAACACTAAGCATTTCACCCAGTGAGCCTTTAGATAAGCTAACGGTTTCACCATTGTCATTTTTAAGCACAGTTGAACGATACTCCAAATTTGGAGCATTGAAAAATAACTACATTTTGTAGTTATTTTATTGTTTCTAACAATATATTGTCCAATAAATATTGTTGCATTAACTTTATAACATGATATGGCAGGAATTTCCAACGATTTTTTCTTGATAATCAGTGCAACCTGTTAAATACCATGTATTTGAAAACTGTCTTTCAGTTAGTTTTAGTATACGAACCGTACCGCTTTTGGGCGCAACCGTAGTTAGTCTACGGTAGTGTTTTTCTGCTCCTTTTCGGTTGGTAGTTATTCTCATATATGTGTCTGATGATAGCCTGACATATCCATCATTTTTTAAAAAATTTCTGAGTATTGTATATTCAGTTTTTGTTCCGTGTTTATTTGTTGGAGATAATATTATTAATATGCGCATATTTTTACTCGCTGATAAGTTCCATGTTTTCTATAGGTAATAGGGTTGGAAAAATGAGACTTTTGTCCTCATCCATGATAAATCGCTTTACACTTTCACTCATTATATCAATAGCGGATAAAATGGTCATTTTTTGTTCGTTTATTATACAGGCATTATGTAGTACGTGCGCTAATTGATATCTATCATGTTTGTTTAGTTTGATTGATGTTCCCAGAGTGCTGATAGCAATTAAATCTACAAAAGGTCGCCATGGTTCAATCAAATCATCAACCAAATTAAAAGGATTTAATTGGCTGTTATGATGAAATCCAAATGTCGGGTGAAATCCAGTAGCAGTAATAGATCGCGCAATAGCACTACGAATTACAGCATATCCGTAATTTAGTCTACTATTTATAGGAGTTTCTGTTTTACGATTAAGTCCGGGGTAAAAATGTTCAAAATATATTTTGGCGGCGTAAGATTCTTTGAAATCAACGTTTTCGTCATTTATATCCAGCATATGTGATATAACTTCATCGGCTCCGTCTATTCCCAAAATTGCAAGACATCTTGCTTGGTTTGAGATTTTGCGTTTTATAATTTCAATCCATATTTTTAATTTTTTTTGAGTAGTGAGGGATATTTGTTTATGCATAATTTGTGATTGACGTGAATTTCCTTCATAAGGCAAAATTAATGATGTCGGTAAATATTTGTTATCTAGCGTTATAAGTGTAACTTTGTTTTGTGATAGTCTTGATAACGCCATTGTTGAAATTCGTATATTGGGACCAACACAGAATATGGTAGCAATATCTTCGATAGGAATTGTCGCAGTTCCGTTTTCCTGCTCAATTTGTAATTGCGAGTTCTTAATGTGAATTTCAGCTGGGTTTGAGATTTCAACTGTGCGAAAGGCCATGACATTTCTCCTGTTATTTCAATACAATTGTATTTTAATTACTGGATATTTATTTTGCCTTAATTGCACATATTAAAAAGAAACCGCTCCCCCCGATAGGGGAGAGCGGAAGATATTGAGGAATTTTTCAGTCCTTTGTTTCTTTTTCCGTCACATACACTGCCTCACGGCAATGGTAGTTCGTGGCTTTGTCTTCGGCCGCGTTGACGGCGTTGATGAGGGATTCCGGCAGAGGGCGGCTCCACTCGCCTTGTTCGTACTTGTTGACCAGAATGACCTCAATTTTCCCCTTTGCCTCTTTTCCTTCGCCTTCTTTGTAGGCGCGGATGATCCTGTATACCTCATGGATGAAGTCTTTCCGATGATGGTAGGATTTGATGAGGTAGTAGCCGGGGTGCACGGGAACAAGCGCGTGTTCCGCGCCTGCCAGATGCCCGCTGCGGCGGATGTAGGTGGCTGTCGGTTTGGATCCGTCAGCTTTGCAGATGATGGTTGCATCGCCTGTGTTGGTTGCTCCGCCGCCGGCCTCCCAAACAGATACGAGTCCGCTTTTGGTGAGGTTGGCTAAAAGAATTGTGCTGTTGGTTTTTTGATTCGCCATACACAAAAAATATTTTCCCGTGAGCAGTTCCTTCAAACATGCTGTTTTTATCTTTCTGACCTTAACTTTTCCCTATAACACGCAGTTATAATCCATAAAAATGGCGGGCAGCTTGCACATGCTCTTTCAGTCATAATCAATAAGTTAACATATTTGTTGGAATATGCCGGCTCTAGGGGTGCTTTCGTTTGGTTTATATTATCTTGACGGTTTGCATTTGATGTAATCAAAAGGAAAGCCCAAATCCGCCAAAACGAGTAATTGCCATAATAATCAATGACAAGATTGATTATAGCACAATTTTGGGAAATTAACAAGCATTTTACTTGTCAGAGCCGAGTTCGGCAAATTTTTGCGCCATTGTTGGGTTGTTTTTGGTTAAACGCTTTACAGAAAGGTCTTGAGCCTTGTTGTTGGCAAGGCGCAGGTTATTTTCAGATGACAACAGGGCATCTTTAGTCTTTTGCAGGTGGTCAATGGTCTTGTCAATTTCTTCAATCGCTTTGCGAAATTTGTCGCTGGCAAGTTGGTAATTGCGCCCGAATTTTTCTTTGAAATCGTTCATATCATCTTCAAAATGTGAAATATCAATGTTTTGGTTTTTATAGTCAATCAATTGACGGCGGTATTGCACCGAGTTCAGGGCGGCGTTGCGTAAAACGGTAATCATTGAAATAAAAAATTGCGGACGGATTACGTACATTTTGGGGTATTTGTGCGAGACATCAACAATGCCGGAGTTATACAGCTCGTTGTCGGTCTCTAAGAGTGATACCAAAACGGCATATTCACACCCTTTTTCGTGTCGGTCTTTGTCAAGTTCCTTGAAAAAGTCTTCGTTTTTATGTTTGGTTGCGGTAGTGTCCATTTCGTTTTTCATTTCAAACATAATTGAGATGAACTCAATGCCGTCAGCGGTGTTTTCTTTGAAAATATAATCGCCTTTGCTGCCGGTGCGGGCATCATTGTCTTTTTCAAAATAAGCGTTTGGAAAAGCGGCGGCGCGGATTTTGTTGAATTCGGTCTCGCAGTGCTGTTCAAGAGTTTCACCAACCATCTTGGTGGACATTTTGGTTTTGAGGTCTTTATAAAACTCAATGGTTTCGTCCTTGGCTTTGAGTTGAATTTCAAAGTTTTCTTTCAAGGATTTTTGGCGGATTTCGCTGTCTTTTTCTACTTCTTTGATTTTGCTCTCAAGCAAAATAATTTTTTGGTCTTTGGCGGAGAGCTCATCTTTTTGACGGTTGACGGCATTGGCAACAGCGAGATTCTGCGCCTGTTCATTGGTGCTGATTTGATTTTTCAGGCGTTCGATTTCCTGTTTGAGGTCAGCAAGACTCTTTTCTTTTTCTGCCTGGGTCTGGGTGGACAGCAGTTTAAGTTCAATATCCTTGTCTTTAAGAATTTGTTGTTCGCGTTCGTGCAAATCTTTGGCAAATTCGCTGTTGCGTACTTGGCTGACAATGGCAGCATAGCCGGACTGGTCAACAGTAAAGACTTCTCCGCATTTTGGGCATTTGATTTCAGGCATGACAATACTCTCCGTTTGACATTTTTTTTGATATTGCGTACTTTATACTAAAATATTGTTGCAGGAAAGAGAAAAATGAAAGTCGGTTTAGTGCTCGAGGGCGGAGCAAAAAGAGGCATTTATACTGCCGGTGTGCTTGATGTGATGCTGGAGAATAATTTGTTGGTTGACGGTGTGTTCGGGGTTTCGGCCGGGGCTATACACGGCTGTTCATACGCCTCGATGCAAATTGGCAGAAGTATACGCTACAACATGAAATATGGAAACGATTATCGTTTTATGAGCTTTAAGTCATTGTTTTTGAGCGGAAATATGGTGGATACACAGTTCTGTTACCATGATTTGCCGGAAAAATTGGACCCTTATGACAATGTGGCTTTTATGAAATCAGGGATAGATTTTTATGCAGTATGCTCAAATGTGGAAACCGGAAAACCCGAGTATATAAAATGCAATGATATGTTTGCCGATATAGATTATATCAGAGCTTCGGCTTCAATGCCGTTGGTCTCGCAAATTGTGGAAGTCGGAGGCAAGAAACTGCTCGATGGCGGTATTGCTGACAGTATTCCACTGCAGGCGGCGGAAAATCACGGTTTTGATAAAAATATAGTAGTTCTTACTCGCCCTCAGGGATACCGCAAGAAAAAAGCATCGTTGGGTTGGTTGATTGCCCTGGTTTATCGTAAATATCCGAATTTTGTTAAAGCGTTTACGGAACGTCATACGATGTATAATGCCGAGCTTGATTATATTGAGAAACAAGAAAAAAACGGAAAAATTTTGGTAATCAGACCGAGCAGGCTGATAAAAATCAGTAAAATGGAGCAAAATTTGGATATTGTACGTGAAATGTATGAGTTGGGACGAAGCGACGCGTTGAAAATGCTTGATAAAATTAAAAAATATATAAAATCTGTCTAATTTTGACAAAATTCTTGATAATATTTAAAAACTGTGGTACATTGACTGCAGTTTTTTATTATTAACCAAATTTTTTTACGTATGGAAAAAATCGAAAGCTATTTTCACTTCGAGATTACCCAGACGATACAGGTCTTGCTCTACAAAATTAAAATGGGCGACGGCAAGCGCTGGCGAATTGAAAAAAGTGATGAAGGGATGATTTTGCATCAAATTTATCCCGAAGGGGTTGAAAAACAGGACAACCAAACCAAGGTGGCACTTAAAGGTCGGCATACCATGATTATTACCACGGTGAGTGGTTTTGTTTATACAATCATGGATAAAGAGCGTGATGGTGCTGAAGTAAGTTTTCACGGGCCGCTTAATGCGCTTTTAGCGCAATCGCTGATGCCCCGTATGACCTATGTCCCGAAAACGCTGGTCGGCATGAACAATCTGATGGATGACTATGTGCCTATCGGAGAGTACATGAGACTGCGCAAAGAACGTCACAACGGGCAGGAAAACCCTCAAGATCGGTTCGGTTGGCGTCTCAACATGAGGTTTGACAACGAGTTGGTGCCGTGGCTTCCTGCTTTCAACGGAAACAAAAATGTTCACAATCAGAAAGAAAAGCGAGGAAAGTTCTCTCGTCGCTGATTTGTAGCGGACAGTCGTAAAAATAAAAAGGTTCGGATTTTCCCGAACCTTTTTATTGTTTTAAATAGGCTTCAAAAACGTCTTCAGGAGGATATTTGCCATGACGCGAAATGTTTTCAACTTTGGTTAGAATGCCCTCATCAAAATAAACATAAACATAGTTGAGTTTATAGTGTTTGGCTCCGGTGGTATATTCTCCGTCGGGAATGCCGGTTACCGATATATAGCTGTACTCGTAAATCTGTTGACCGTCTTTGGTGAAAATTTGTTGAGGTTCGCCGTATTTTGCAGCCAGTTCTTCGGGAGAAGTTATGTTGGCGGCGATGTATTTTCGTGTTTTATCTGAATTGGCAAAATCAGAGTTGCCGACAGAGGCGCAAGCCGTCAAAAGTAAAAACAGGGAAAAAGTTATGATTTTATTCATGTTCGACCTCCTTAGCAAAAGTGTCGTGCCAAGAGAGCAAGCGAGAGCTTAGACCTGATCCGGTTTGTTTTTGGATGGCAGATAAGAAGGGTAAAGGCAGTTCGCCGAGTTGGTCGGATACGGTAGTTACGGTTATGATTTCCTGGGTGGTTTTGTTTTGTTCGGAATCGTGTTTTTTTTCGCCGGAAAACATTGTTTTGGTAACGAGTTTGCCGAGATATACGACATCGCCGGCAGCAACATTAAAATGTCCGCGATAACGGTCAGCGTAGTCAATACGAGTGCTCCAATACCCTGACTGCCCATACAGGGTAAAGTTTTTGAGAGTATAGATGCCGGGATTGAGCATAAACACAGATGTATCGTGAATATTAAGAGTATACGAGTTTCCGTCATAATCGGAAAAAGTCAGGCGACCTCTTAATTTGATGTTTGAGGGAATGTTGTTTTGTTCTTGGATAACAATCATGGTCTTGCCACCACGATTGAAAATTTCGGGATTGAAGGTCAGTTCTACCGCGGCGATATCCTGCCGATCCGGAAAATGGGGAGCAACGCATCCGGTGAGCAGAAATGCAAGCAATATACAAAATATTCTCATCATTATCAACCCGTATTGTTTGGGGAGAATGATAACAAAGGGGAAAAGTTTATGCAAGACTTTAAAACAAAAAGACTGCGGACTTGGAGAACCGCAGCCTTTTTGAGGGTAAACCCTATGCGATTTTAGAAGTTGTATTGGAACTGAACGCCAACCATGTTACTGTAGTTGTCGTGCTCAGCCTTGATTGTAGTTGCTCCTGCTGTTTCATGAGTTCTGCCTTTAGCCATGAACAGGTGGGCATAGCCGATATCAAGTTGCCAGTTTTTAGCTTTGTAGCTGGCGCCCAAGGTTGCCCAGTAACGAGTTGAGTCCGGAATACGTACCGTACGGTGGAACTTGTCGCGAATCGGGGTCGGATCATAAGAAACACCGGCACGGAATGTCCATTCCGGAGAGTAGTAGTAGTCTACACCCAGAGAATAAGTCCAAGTGTTTTTCCATTTTTCCGGAACAGCCGCAGTGATGCCAGTAGTTGGGGAACTCATTACAAAGTCGTCAAAAATATCCCATTTGGTCCAACGAACAGCGCCGGAGAGACCGAATTTATCATTCATTTTGTGGTATGCAGAGAATAACAATTGGTTGGGCAAAGTCATTTTAGAAACACCGGGGTATGTGCCATCATACGGCGTTCCTGTGCCTTTGATTCTGTGGTCGCCGGTAACTTTATGAGCGGAGTTTAAGCGATAAGAAACACCAAAGCGGGTATCTTTAACCGGCTCATACATAACACCAAAATTATAAGCAAATTCCCAGCCGTCCAAATCAAAACGATTGTGGGTTGCGGGGTTGTTTGGGTCGAGAGTATTCATGATATCGCCATGAACATAGCGATAAATTAAACTTGCACCTAAAGTTACTTGATCGGTAATTTTATAAGCTCCACCGAAAGCAGTATCAATAACGTCTAATTCAGTGCTTACGCCGTGGGTGGCACCAAACCAGTCTTTGTTATAAATGGAGGCCAGACCGAATGGAGTATAGACGCCGGCGCCAATTACTGCTTTATCATTGATTTTGTACTGTGCGAATCCTGACGGCAAGAATTTATAAAAATTCATTTTACCGTAAGGCTTGTTGGCAATAAGAGTATCACCAGAATACAGTCCTCCATCAACAAAAGAGTGCATTTGGACAGTTGACAAACCTAATTGTCCGCCGGTGCCTTTCAAAATCATACCGGCAGGGTTGAAAGAAATTGCCGAATAGTCATCACCGACAACACCGATACCGGCAAAGGCACGACCGAGACCGGTGGCGGAATATTCGTTAAGTTGATAACCAGAAGCGTTGGCATTGTTAGCGGCAATAAGGCTCAATCCCAACAGTAAAAACTTAGTATAATTTTTCATGAAATTAGTCCTAACAGTTAACAAATAAATTTGTTGCTAATAGTAATCAGTTGTGTTATTTAGTAAAGTAGGCACCGTGAGGGAGAATAGTTTCCGTTGGGAAACTATTGTATATTTTCTGCGATTGAGGTGGAATAGAAATTGTTGAAAAAAACTGATAAGACTCTGACAGAAATTGTATTTGACGTGATTGGCGACCGCTGGAAAGTGAAAATTGTTGAGAGCCTGCTTGAGGGTACTCAGCGTTTCGGTGAGCTTAAGAAATCAGTCGGTAATATTACGCAAAAGGTTTTGACTTCTAATTTACGTAAATTGGAAGAACACGGTGTGCTCATTCGTAAAGTCTATGCTCAAATTCCGCCTAAGGTTGAATATCGGTTGACTGCTTTGGGTAAAAAACTGAAACCGATGATTGATTCAATGATTGAGTGGGGGACGGAATATACCTCAAAGATGGGCGGTATTTCAAAAAAATGGTTCTCCCAGGATAGTTCGGAAGAAAAAAAAGACGAATCCGATAAATCTTAGCACGTTTAAGCTTGCTTTTAACCCCATTTTAATGAATAATATATATTATGTAGTCTGAAATGCTTTTAGACGAGGACTTGGACTATGAAAAAAAGGCTTACAGGTTGTATTTTGGCTGCAACATTGGCAGTAAGTTACAATGCTTTTGCTCAATATGGAGCGATTGCAAGCAATCTGTATGAAAACGCTAGACGCGGTAACGGTGGTGCGATTCAGCGAATTATAAACAGCGGATATTCAATTGATACGACCGACGCCAATGGAAATACGGCGTTGTGCTTAGCCTTGTTACACAGAGATTCTTACGCATATGGGTATTTGAGAAGATTTGGAGCTGATGCTCAGCATGTTTGTACCAGATATATAGGCGGTAACACGTATGCGGCAACCAGGTATACAGGCTCAGGGTTTGAGTGGAAACCGGCATATACAGTCGGAGCCGTGGCATTGTTGGGAGGTGCTGGAGTTGCCGCAGCCCTTGCCGGTGGCGGTGGAGGCGGCGGAGGTTCGCACCATTCTTCCGGTGGCGGAAGTTCCGGCGGTGGAGATGGTGGTTCCGGCGGTGGTTCTGGTGGCGATGAAGGCGGTAGCGGTTCCGGTGGAGGTTCCGGCGGTGGTGAAGGCGGCGGCTCAGGGAGTGGCGACAGCGGTGTTATCACCAATAAGGATATTGTAACTCCTTTGAGTTCAAGTTATTTTGAAACAAACGAATATAATCAGGGCAATTTTTTAAGCAAAATTAATGCTTCAAAAGCTTATGCACGTCTCTATGGTTTGGATGAAGACGGAAATTTGGCTACCAATTTAAATAGAGTTTTAGTCGGAGTGATTGATACCGGCGTTTATACGGACAACAAGGACTTTACGACCACAATTACCGGAGGTTTTAATGCCGATTATGGTCCGTGTTTGAACGGGGATAACAAAAATTGCTGGAAGTATTCCGGCGGAAAAGTTTATTTTTCCGAAGACAGCACCTTGTATTATACGATGTCGCAAGCTGAGTATAATGCGTGGGTGGCTGAATATGACAGCTCATATAACTGGGATAATAACAAAGATAATTATTTTCCTGAAGAGGGTAATAGCAATATGCATGGAACCCATGTTTCGGGGATTATTGCCGCAGACAAAAACGGTTCAAATATGCATGGTGTTGCTTTTTCAAATGCAGCATTGTTGGCGGGACGTTGGGATTTTATGTCTCGTCCCGGAGATGTTATTTCACGAATGGTTGATGAGGGGGCGCAGGTCATTAATATGAGCTTTGGGCTTGATGCTCGAGTTTATCCGGCTACAGATTTGAATGACAGCTATTACAGTCAGTACAGGACAAGCACCAATAATTATATTGTTACAGGCGCATTAAAGGCGGCAAATAATAATGTGGTTATGGTCATGGCGGCTGGAAACGAATCGCAATCTCAACCGGGTATGTATAACGGTTTGCCGAATCTTACGGCTCTAAACGGAGCTTTGAATAATTTATTTGTTACGGTAGTTGCAACAGGGGCGGACGGTTCGCTTGCCGGTTATTCAAATGCTTGCGGAGTTGCCAAAAATTATTGTATTGCGGCACCGGGCGGAGATGCTTCAAGCAGAATATGGTCTACCGGCACTTATGACATAACAATGTACGGTTCATATGGTACATCTATGGCCGCTCCGGTGGTTTCAGGCAGTATTGCTCTGTTAATGGGCGCATATCCGTATTTAACACCACAACAGATTGTGTCTTTGATTTTTGAAAGTGCTAATAAGTCGGGAATATATGCAAATCAGGCTTTGTACGGAAATGGTATGCTGGATTTGGCGGCAGCGACCAACCCGCAGGGATATTTGGGAACAATTTCGACAACAAGTGCAGATTCAAGTGTAGTTAATATTAACTCAAGTAAAGTCGTTGTTCCGTCAGTGTTTAAGGAAGCTTTGCAGAATAATATGCCGAAAACCATGGCGGTATTTGATAAGTATAAACGTCCGTTTAATATTAAGTTTGATTCAATGGTACAAACAACGCACAGCGGACATAAAAACTTTAAGAATGATTTGTATAACTTCTCACGCCATCAGCCGAAGAAGACAGTCAGCGATGACAGTTTTGCGTTTGCTTATGCTCCTTCTTCGTACAGCAATAATGACGGTGGTATCGGCATTGCCGATGTTTCATACAAAAATGATAATGCCGAGACTTCGTTCTTCTTTGCCGAAAACAGTTTGTATAGCACCGGAAATTATAACGACAAGGCAATGTTTAACCCGTATTTGGCAATGAATGATGCTTATGGCGTTGGGCACAAGATGTATTGGGATGATGATTTGAGCTTTAAGATGAGCTTTATGACCGGTGAAAACGGATTGTATGATGGCGATAGTAACTATCATGATTATGACTTTGATAACCGTTCATATGCATTCAGCACAGAGGTGTCTTATCAGGTTACACCTAAATTTAATGTAACAGCCACAACCGGTATGTTGGCAGAAGACGATGCGTTGCTCGGTATGAACGGACGCGGAGCTTTGTCAATCGGCGACAGCAACACCTATTATGCCGGTTTGGTATTGAATTGGCAGCCGTTTGAAAATTGGAGTTTCGGCGGTGCATATTATCATGGTTGGACCGATGCTTCAAAAGTTTACGGCAGCATGATCAGTACTTCACAACTGATGAGTGACAGTTTTGCACTTGACGGACATTATAATATTAATGACACAGACGTTATCGGTTTGCAAATTTCATCTCCATTGAGAATTTACAGCGGTCATGCTGATTTTGATATTGCTACGGGACGTGATAATTACTCTAGTGAGGTTTATCGTGAGAAAGTCAGAGCCAGTTTGAAGCCGTCTTCAAGAGAATATAAGTTTGCATTGTACCATAATCGGGAAATAACCGAGAGCGTGTTGTTTAAGAGTGAGTTTGCGGTGCGTTTGCATCCTGACCACCAAAAAGATGCAGAAACTGATTATCGGGCAATGTTCGGTTTGTCTTGGGCATTCTGATTTGTATATTGAAAAGAAAAGGCCTCGTTATGAGGCCTTTTTGGTGTATTTTGAAATGATGGAAAGTGCGGCGGATTTTCCCGAGGCGAGAGCTTCAACAGCTGTTGAACCGCCGGTTTTGCAATCGCCGGCATAAATAATCTTGTCGGTGTCATCAAAATGCGGGGCCGAGCTGCCGATTGCTTTGATGACAAGTTCAAAGTCAGGTCGGGCGACCGTAGTTTCGGGGATTTCTTCAAGTTTACCATCAGTAAAACGATTTTTGCACGTATACAAAGTGAGTGAATTGTTTTGACGGCTGATTTTTTTGATTTTGGTCATTGAGGTTAAATCAATGCCGTTGTCAAGCAAAGTCTGGCGCTCGTCGTTGGTAATACGCATGTCGGAAACACGGCGTCGAATAAACATTTCAACAAATGAGGCGCCGTTTTGTTTGGCGGTCATGGCGCAGTCTACGGCTACGGCACCGCCACCGATTACGGCAACATTGCCGGTTGCAGCGTATTTTTGCGGGTGATTAAGAAAATCAAGGTAAGAGACAGCTAAGTTTTCGCCCTCAACATTCAGATTAATGCCGTTGGGCTCGCCGGAGGCTACTATTACATGCTCAAACCCCTGTGTTAAAAGAGCATCGATGTCGGTAACTTTGGTGTTAAAGCGGGTTTCGAGCAAAGGATTTTGTTTGACAAATGACCATTCTTTATTGAGGACTTCAACCGGCAGGCGGTTGGACGGAATTAAGTTTAGAGCTCCGCCGATGTGGTCAGTGCTTTCAAAAAGGGTAACGGCAAAATTGTTTTTGAGAAGCTGGGTACATGCGGCAATTCCCGCAGGACCGGCACCGATTACGGCAATTTTGTGCCCGTTTGATTTTGTTTGGGGAGTTGATTTGGGCAAGTTGTGGTGTTCGTGCATAATAGAAGCCTGAACCTTGGGAATATTAACCGGAAAATCGATATGAGAACGAGTGCATGATTTCATGCAGAATTTGTCAGGGCATATCAAGCCGCAAGTTTGTCCCATGGGGTTAGCGGAAACTATTGAGTTGACGGCACCTTCAAAATCTCCGTCTTTGGCAAGTTTGATAAACTCTTGCGGGTTGCAACCGATGGGGCACGCCTTCATGCAAGGACGATTTTTGCAACTGAGGCAACGGCTGATTTCCGCTTCAAACTGAGGACGGGTGAGATAAAGTGTTTTAGTCATGACATTCCCATATTTTATAAATTGTATATAATTTACTCCATTAAAGCGAGGAAGAGTCAAGAGTTTTTGCTGGAGTTGGGCATAAAAAAACCTCCTTGAAAAAGGAGGTTTTTCGAAAAGCAACTTACGACTAGAATACGTAGCGCAGACCACCATAAATTTCGTGGTTATGGATTTGTCCGTCGCCGAGTTTACCAAAGTCAAAGTAACGGTAACCGACATCAAGATTCAAGCGGTTGGTCATCTTGGCAGAAAGACCTGCACCGACTGACCAAGTAAAGCGATCTTTTTTATAACTATCTGTTCCACCATTAGCTTCGTCATATGTGAATGTATATTCAAGTTCAGACCAACCGATACCGGCACTCAAGTAAGGAGTGAACCAAGAATAAGGAGCCAAGTCCCAATATACGTTGAACATGTAAGAGGTGTAATCAAACTCACCTTTACTTTTACTTATAATGTCACCATCAGGTCTGTTACTTGGGATTACGATGGTTTTTTCATCTTCGTTAGTATCACGCCAAATGTACTCGATTTCAGCACGGAAGTATTCATAACGATAACCTAAAGCACCGCTGACCATAATGTCTGTGCCACCGATATCAAAACGGTTATCACTTTTGTGGGTGTCGTCGATGGTCGGACTAGAGCCACCACCACGAACGGCAAGATAGATTCCGTCGCACTCTGCACGAGCTGATCCGGCTACTGCTAAGCCTAATACTACGGCGGATATACCGATCATCATTTTATTTAACATATAGAATTCCCCTAAATGAGTTGGACAAAATTTTGTAGCAATTTCGAAAATACAATAATTTTTGTATAAAATCAAGTTTTTTTATCAATTTTCTTTAGATTAAACAAAAATATTGAAAAAAAAGTTAATATTGTGGTATTTATTATGTATGAATGATGATATGCAGACATACGAGGAAAGAACAAACGGCGGACTGAGTTCGCTGGCGGTGGCGGCATTACCGTTGCTAAGAAAAATTATGCGCAAAAAAGGAATGGTCAGTGCCGATATTGTTACAATGTGGGAACAGATTGTCGGTGAGGACATGGCGCAATATACTTTTCCCGAAAAATTGGAGTTTTCTCGTGGGGAGCGAAGCCAGGGAACGTTGTGGCTGAAGGTGCCGGGCGGGGCTTTTGCCTTGGAGCTAAGACACCGAGAAAAATTTGTTATTGATAAAGTTAATACCTTTTTCGGCTATAATGCGGTGGCAAACCTAAGAATTGTGCAAGATGCAGAATTTGTTAAAAAAATTATGAGCAGAAGTAATCAACCGCAACCGCAAAAAAAACTTGTAAGCAAAGAAGAAGAAATTTATATTAAAGAGGTAACAGGCGATATTGCCAATGCCGAGCTGAAAGAAAAACTTAAGATGCTGGGCGAGGCAGTGTTTAATCAGAATCGTGAGTAAAGGGTATGTTTGAAAAAAGTATAAAATTGGTTAGTCATGTATTGACGGTGTTGGTAATGTTCTTTTTGGCGGATAGTTTCTATCTGACACAAAAGGGGTTTGTGCTAAATGACGGAAAAATAGAGTTGTTACGGTCGGCACAAGCAGCAGAATCGTCATTGCAAAACATTGATACACGATCATTTAAGATTGATGCTCAGTATGTTTTGGGTAAACCAAATGCGCCGGTTACGATTTATGAGTTTTCGTCTTTGGGGTGTACACATTGCGCCGATTTTCATTTAGGAATATTGCCAAAGCTAAAGCAGGATTATATCGAATCGGGAAAAGTTAAGCTGGTGTTTGCTGATTTCCCGATTGACAAGAAATCTATGCAGGCGGCAATGTTGGCTCATTGTATGGCTCAGGATAAATATTTTGATTTTTTGGGGCTGTTGTTTAAAAAACAGCTGACTTGGGGGCTGTCATTCAAAACCGAAAAGTTGTTGGCCGGATATGCCGGCGGCTTCGGGCTTGATTCGGAGACAGCGCAAAAATGTATGAAAGATGATAAGATGGCGGCAGAAATTATGTATGTGCGCCAGCAGGCTATGGAGAGGTTGAATATAAAGGCTACACCGTCGTTTTTGGTACGTTCATCCGGCGGGGATGAATTAATTACCGGCGTGCCAAGTTACTCAGAATTCAGAGAGGTTTTAAATAAAAAACTTCTAGATTAATAAGTCAGTAACTTTTAGGGAGTATAAAGTCTTGAACAGCGAAAATATTCCTGAAAACCTGCAAGCGCTGGAAGCAAGAATATGCAGAATGCGCGGAGTTGGAAACAACAAGAGCCTATCAACGTCGGAATATGTTTCGGCGGCCGGTGTGGGCGTTCAGATTACTGCCGATTTGTTGGCGGGGGTTTTGGTCGGAGCCGGGGTCGGATATGTATTGGATATGATTTTGGGAGTGCGTCCGATTATGTTGGCTGTCTTTTTGCTCTTTGGCGGAGCTGCGGGTTTTTTGAATGTTTATCGCACCGTGAAGAATGAAGAAAAAAAAGGAAAGTGACAAAGGAGTATATTATTGTCAAATCCAATGGAACAATTTAATATCAAGACGATTATTCCTATACATATCGGAAATTATGATATTTCATTTACGAATTCGTCGTTGTTTATGTTGCTGGCAGTTGCAGCCTGTTTGGCATTGTTTACGTTGTGTCTGAGAAAAAGAACCATTGTACCAGAGAAAGGTCAAGCCTTTGCGGAAATGGTTTACGGATTTATCCACGGTTTGGTGAAAAATAATATCGGAGCAGAGGGATTAAAATATTTCAGTTTTATCTTTTCGTTGTTTTTGTTTGTTGCTTTCGGTAATGTTTTGGGGCTTTTCCCCTATGCCTTTACTTTTACGTCGCATGTGGCGGCGGTCGGAACATTGTCATTGTTGGCATTGCTGTTTAATGTTGTGATAGGTATCAAAAAGAAAAAATGGGGCTATATTCGCACGATTATGCCAAAGGGGATTCCATGGGCTTTGGCTCCGTTGGTGATGCCGATTGAAACTATTTCATTGTTATCAAAACCTTTTAGTTTGACCATTCGTTTGGTGGCCAATATGACGGTCGGGCATATTATGCTGAAGATAATTGCCGGATTTGTAGTGGCGTTGGGAGTTGCGGGGGTTGTTCCGTTGCTTTTTGATGCCGTTATTATTGTATTTGAGTTGTTTATTGCACTGTTACAGGCTTTTATATATACGGTATTGAGCTGTATATATCTGAGCGATGCAATACACAGTCATTAATTTATTGTTTTGAAAGGATATAAAAATGGAACCTATGGCTTATATCGGCGCTGCAATTTGCGCTATTACAATGACGGTTGCCGCTTGGGGTGTTACCAAAGTTTGGACAACAATTATTACTACAGTCGGGCGTAATCCGCAGGTTAAAAAAGATGTTGATATCTACGGTTGGGCAGGATTTGCTGCCGTTGAGGCGATTGCTTTGTATGCTTTGGTTATTGCCTTGGTTATGCTGACCGGCGGAAGCAACTGATATATAAGGTCGTACAATGCCGCAACTTAACAGCGCAACGTTTGTATCGCAATTTTTTTGGCTCGTAGTCAGTTTTATGATGATGTGGCTGATTGTAGGGTGTTTTATTGTGCCTAAAATCAGTGATATTTTAAAACGTCGCCAGCGAAAGATTGATGATTGTGTTGCGGCAGCCGAACAGTTTAGAACAACAGCCGAAGATTTAATTACTCGGTATAATTCGGCTATTGATAGGGCTGAAAAACAGGCAGATGAGACTTGGCAGGCGGTTCATGATGAAATTAAACGTCGCTCTGATGAGTTGCATGCTGATGTAAACGAACGCCTGAATAAGCGGCTTGCCAATAGTAATCAAAATTTGAACCGTGTTGAGCAAATGATTAAAGAAAAAGTCAACACAATGGTGGTAGATTTGGCAGAGACAATCGTAAACAAGCTTGAGATTGCGGATATAGGACACGATGATATTGAAAAGGCTCTGAAACAGGAGAATCATGATGAATGAAATGCTGGATAACAGTGCCGGAAAAGAGCTTATTGAGGCAACGCAAGAGGCGGTAATTGATGCCGTAAGTGATGTAGAAAATATTATTAAGACGACGACCGAAGGTATTACTAACGGCGGGCATGAGCCTTTTTATCAGTCTCCGGAATTTTGGGTCGGTATGGCTTTTGTAACGGTGGTTGCGGTTTTATATGTTCCTATTCGAAAGGTCTTGTCGCGTTTGTTGCAAGGTAAAATCAACAGTGTTGTTGCACAGATAAAAGATGCGGAACAGCTGCGTGATGAGGCGCGTGAGATTTTGGCCGAATATGAGCAGAAGATTGAAAATGTAAAGTTAAAGACAGCACGAATCGTGCGTAAGGCTAAAAATGAAACCGAAGCTTTTAAGACTACCGAGTTGCAAAAAATCAATGAGGAATTGTCTGCTCAAGAAAAACAGGTTGAGGCTGTTATCAGGTCCAATGAAGAAAGAATGGTGAAAGAGTCTTCCAGAATAATTGTGGATCGCACGACAAAGGTTTTGCAAAATGCGATTATTGCAGGATTGAGCTCAAAGAGTAAAAAAAGTCTAATCGATAAATCAATACAAGCAATATCAAAACTGAGGTAAGAACAGTTTTTAGTAACGTTGTTTCATTGCCTTGTAAGTGCCGAGGATGTGGATTTCCTCGGCAAAAAATTTCAGCTCGTCCAAGGCGTTTTTAAAGGCCTGTCTTTGAGGATGAGATTCTATCTCAACGTAAAATCGGGCGGAAGTGAATTGTTCGTTGAGCAGATAACTTTCAAGTTTTATCAAGTTTATGCCATTGGTTGCGAATCCTCCCAATGCTTTGTATAGAGCTGCAGGAATCGATTTAACTTTAAATATGCATGATGTGATAAACAATGAATTATCATCTTGTGGAATCTCGGGAGAAAAACCCATGACCAAAAAACGGGTGGTGTTGTTTGTTGTATTTTCAATATTAGCAGCCAAGATTTTCAGACCATAGATTTCTGCTGCAAGTTTAGATGCAATGGCGGCTTTGCTTTTATCCTGAAGGTTGATGATGTCTTGGCATGATTTTGCAGTATCTATGCGGGCAATCGGAGTAAGATTGTGCTGTTTAAGAAAATTTGAACATTGACTTAGTGCTTGCGGGTGAGATGATGCGGATTTGATTGTTTCAAGCGAGCTGTTGTTTAAGCCCAGCAGTTGATGTTCTACTCTCAGGAAATATTCACCGATTATGGAGAGATTGGTGTTTGGCAACAAAAAGTGTACATCTGCAACACGTCCGGCATTTGAATTTTCAACCGGAATGACCGCATAGTCAGCAGAGTGCTCTTGTACTTGTTGCATGGCTTGTTCAAATGTTTCACAAGATATGTATTCTGCGTTTGGAAAAATATTTTTTGCTGCAATATGGGAGTAAGCTCCCGCAACCCCCTGATAAGTTATTTTCATATTTGTTCTCCGCAACAGAGGTTAGAAAAAATATTCAGGTATGTCAAACAAAACGTCAAAGAAGTGTGATAAAGTAATTGATTGTGAAAGTAATATATTTTTTTCTTGAAGAATCAATGTAAGTGTTATAAATTATGCCCGAATTTTAAGTGGAAAATCGTAGTTTATATGATTTTTGTTTTTTAACCTAATGCTAATAGGAGCACAGATAAACCATGAGTAAATGGGTATATACATTTGGAAACGGCAAAGCCGAAGGCGATGCCACCATGCGTAATCTCCTTGGCGGTAAGGGCGCTAACCTTGCAGAAATGAACAAGGTTGGTTTGCCGGTTCCTCCGGGATTTACGGTTACTACTGAAGTTTGTACATATTATTACAACAACAATCATACCTATCCGGCTGATTTGAAAGAGCAGGTAAAAGAGGCTGTTGCCGGAGTTGAGAAAATTATGGGCAAAAAGTTTGCTGACGCTAACAACCCTTTACTCTTCTCAGTTCGTTCGGGTGCAAGAGTTTCTATGCCGGGTATGATGGATACCGTTTTGAACCTCGGTTTGAATGATGAGACAGTTAAGGCTTTGGCTAAAGCTTCTGGTTCGGAACGTTTTGCGTATGACTCATATCGTCGTTTCCTCCAAATGTTTTCTGACGTGGTTTTGGGTGCTGACCTGGAATTGTATGAAGAAGCTTTGGAAAATATGAAAAAATCCAAAGGTTATAAATCTGATACAGATTTGACCGCTGATGACTTGAAAGCATTGGTTGCTCAATATAAAGAAATCGGTCAGAAAATCGGTAAAGTTGTTCCGCAAGATCCATGGGATCAATTGTGGGCAGGTATCGGTGCCGTGTTCGGTTCTTGGATGGTAGATCGTGCCATTACTTATCGTAAATTAAATAATATTCCGGGCGACTGGGGTACAGCCGTTAACGTTCAGACCATGGTATTTGGTAATGCCGGTGATGACTGCGCGACAGGTGTTTGCTTCTCACGCGATCCGGCAACCGGTGAAAACGTATATTATGGCGAATATTTGGTTAATGCACAAGGTGAAGACGTTGTTGCCGGTATTCGTACTCCGCAACCGATGGGCTCAAAAGGCGACGGAACTTCTTTGGAGGAAAAATGGCCACATCTTTATAAAGAGTTGGTTGATGTTCGTAACAATTTGGAAGCTCACTACAAAGATATGCAGGACATGGAGTTCACCATTGAACACGGCAAACTTTGGATGTTGCAATGCCGTAACGGTAAACGTACTGCACAAGCTGCCGTTCGTATGGCCGTAGAAATGGTTGAAGAAGGTTTGCTCAATAAAGAAGAAGCTATTATGCGCGTTGGTGCTGATCAGTTAGACCAATTGTTGCACCCGATGCTTGATCCGAAAGCTAAGAAAAATGTTATTGCAACAGGTCTTCCGGCTTCTCCAGGTGCCGCTGTCGGTCGTGCCGTATTCTGTGCTGAAGATGCTGAAGCTTGGGCTGCTAAAGGTGAAAAAGTTATCCTTATCCGTAACGAGACTTCTCCGGAAGATATCGGTGGTATGCATGCTTCTCAAGGTGTAATTACTGCTCGTGGTGGTATGACTTCTCACGCAGCTGTGGTCGCTCGCGGTATGGGTACTCCTTGTGTTTCAGGTTCTCATGATATTGTTATCAGCTACAAAGATAAGACTATGTCAACAAAATCAGGCGTTGTTATTAAAGAAGGCGACTGGGTATCTTTGGATGGTGCTAAAGGACAAATCATTGAAGGTCAAGTTCCGACGGTTAAAGCTGATACAAACAGCGGTAACTTCGGTAAGTTGATGGGCTGGGTTGATGAACTCCGTACAATGGAAGTTCGTGCTAACGCAGAGACCCCGAAAGATGCTCAACAAGCTCGTGATTTCGGTGCTCAAGGTATCGGTTTGGCTCGTACCGAACACATGTTCTTTGACGCTGAAAGAATTCCTGATATGCGCGCTATGATTTTGTCTGACAATGAAGAAGGACGCCGCGCTGCTTTGGCTCGTTTGTTGCCTTATCAAAAACAGGACTTTAAAGATTTGTTCAAAATTATGGAAGGCATGCCGGTTGTTATTCGTTTGTTGGATCCTCCGCTTCATGAATTTTTGCCTCATACAGATGCAGAAATGCAGGAATTGGCCGACAAAATGGGTATGACTTTGCAGCAGGTTAAGACACGTGCCGACTCGTTGCACGAAGCAAACCCGATGCTTGGCCACCGCGGTTGCCGTCTACCGATTACTTATCCGGAAATTTGTGAGATGCAAACTCGTGCTATTTTGGAAGCTGCAATCGAATGTGCCGATGCCGGTATTAAAGTAGTTCCGGAAATCGAAGTTCCGTTGACAGGTTCTAAGAAAGAACTCGATATTGTTAAGAACATTATCGACACAACAGCCGAGAAAGTTTTTGCTGAAAAAGGTAAAAAGGTTAAGTATGAAGTCGGTTCAATGATTGAATTGCCACGTGCTGCTCTGAAAGCTGATGAGTTGGCTCAATCTGCCGAGTTCTTTGGCTTTGGTACCAACGATCTTACTCAAACAACTCTCGGCATGAGCCGTGATGATACCGGTGCTATCTTGGATGAATATCGCGCTCGCGGTGTTTATGTTGCCGATCCGTTTGCATCTATCGATGTTGAAGGTGTTGGTATGCTTGTTAAGATGGCTTGCCACAAGGCTCGCACATCGAATCCGAAGATTTGGCTCGGTGTCTGCGGTGAGCACGGTGGTGATCCTGCATCTATCGACTTCTTCCAGACTTGTGGTATGAACTATGTTTCATGCTCACCGTTCCGTGTACCGGTAGCACGTCTTGCTGCCGCTCAAGCTGCGGTTCGTCATAAAAATGACAACAAGCAGGAAGATGGTTGCTGCTGCAAAAAAGCCTGCTAAAAAACGCATATAACAAGCTCATCTAGAGCCAAAATTGCGAAAAGGGAAAAATTCATGTACTTCTTTGTACATTGGGATTTTTCCCTTTCTTATTTTGACTCTATCTGAACTGTTCTATGCATTTTTTTATTAAATATCCTTGTACGCGCCTGTCGCTAAAGGAGTTTTTTCTTATCAGTTATATATTTGAGAATCGGAAAACCTGGTTCGGAAAACCTGGTTATGACTTTTATATACGAATCGAATTTATGGGGTGTGTAGAATTTTTAATTCGGGTTTTGAACAATGAAATATAAGAAAAAAGTTATATTTTTTATTTTTTTTGTATTTTGTTATTGAAAAATTAATTCTTATTGCTTAATTTAGCTAATGTATATTTATGAATATAAAACCATATATGGAGAAATAATATGAAAAAACTTTTAGGTCTGTTTTGTGTAGTAGCTTTGTTGTCTGCATGCTCTACCACAAGTGAACTTTTTGGCGGTAGTGAATGCGACTCTAGAGATGCTCGTAACTTTATGGCTAATGCTGAAGACAGAGTATTCTTTGACTTCGACAGCTCAGCTTTGACAAACAATGCTAAAGAAGCTCTTGATACTCAAGTTAAATGGTTAAAGAAACATGAGAAAGTTGACGTTGTAGTTCAAGGTTATTGCGATGAACGCGGTACAAGAGAATACAACTTGGCTTTGGGTGAACGTCGTGCCAATGCCGTTAAAACTTATTTGGTAAACAACGGTGTTGCTGCTGACAGAGTTTCTACCATTTCTTACGGTAAAGAAAGACCGGCTGTTTTGGGTAGCAACGAAGCTGCTTGGGCTCAGAACCGTCGTGCTGTAACAGTTGTTAAATCTGCTCGCTAATACGACAGACTTACATGTTCAAAAAGAGGTATCCGTTGGATACCTCTTTTTTTATCTTGAGATATTGAAAATTTTGCAATATTTTGAAAGAAAATAACTTTAGGATGAGAAAATGAAAAAAATTTGGTTGTTTATTTTTGTTTCTGCTTTGGTCAGTGTGCCTGCTGCAAAAGCTCAAGATGTTTCTGTGTTGCAACAAGAGTTGGAAGATATGCGAGAAGATATCAAAATATTACAACGTCGCGCATATAATAATGAAGACCGCGGTGATACGGTAGTACAAGTGAGCCGACTTGATGAACAGGTCAGAAGCACATCAGGAAAACTTGATGAGTTGGAATATAAAATTAAGCAACTTGATGAAAAGATTGATATGATTAATCGTGATATTGATGTCCGAATTAAATTGCTTGAAGGTAAAAAAATTGACAGTTCGGTTAGCGCAAATGTTCCTGATAATACTCCGAAATTTGCGGCTCCTGTTGCTACTGAAGCTCCTCAGTCAATTGTCGGAGGTAGCATAAGCGGTGGTGATTTGAAGCCTGCTAATGGGGATACCGCTCCGGAAATTTATCAGTCAGGGTTAGAAGCCTTGAAAGCCAATCGGTATGATGATGCGGAGAAAGCTTTTACAAAAGTTGTAAACAGATTTTCTGATGATAAATTGGCCGGCAATGCTCAATATTGGCTGGGAGAGACATTTTATGCCCGTCAGGAATATGAGAAAGCGGCTGTAACTTTTGCCAAAGGATATCAACAGTATCGTAGCAATGCAAAGGCTGCAGACAGTTTGTTGAAGTTGGGTATGTCAATGAAAGCGCTGAAAAAGAATAAAGAAGCATGCGCTGCTTTTACCAGTTTACCGACAGAGTTTCCGAAAGCTGATAAAAACGTTAAAGACAGAGCTGCTGCAGAAAAGAAGAATTTGGGCTGTAAATAATGCCGAATTTGCAACAATCTTTTAATTCCGAACTATCTCGAATCGTAAAGCAATACAATATTGATCAAAAAAAAATGGCGGTTGCCGTATCAGGCGGTGCCGACTCTTTGGCATTGGCTTTTTTGATGAAGCAATATGCCCAAAATTTCAATATTGAATTTGTTACATTGACGGTTAATCATAATTTGCGGGTTGAAGCAAAAGAAGAAGCCGAATATGTTGCGGAGTTAATGAAAAAAAACGGGATTGAGCACCATGTATTGGAATGGAAACACGCAAAGTTAGAAACAGGAATCGAAACAAGAGCTCGTGAGGCACGGTATAGATTACTTTTGGAATGGTGTAAAAGAAATAAAATAAGTGCTTTGTTGACAGCGCATCATTTACGTGATCAGGCCGAAACTTTTTTAATGCGATTGCAGCGAGGAAGCGGAGTTGATGGATTGGCTTCTATGGGGTATGTTACCGAGCGTTGCGGAGTAAAAATCATCAGACCTTTGCTGAATATGGAACCGCAGAACTTGCGAAATTTTTTGTCAGAGAAAAAAATAGCTTGGAAAGAAGATGCATCAAATGAGTGTGATGATTTTTTGCGGGTGCGAGTTCGAAAAATGTTGCCGGAGTTGGAAAAGAATTTGGGAATAACTATTAAAAAAATCGGCACTGCGGTTAATGCTTTGAATTCTGCGCGAGAATATTTTGCAAGTCAGGCCGAGGCTTTTATTAATCATCGTTGCCGTAACTGGTATGGATGTGCGTGGAGTTTTAATCCGGAAGTGTTTGAGCAGTTGCATGATGAAATTAAAATTCGGGTGATTGCAGAACTAATTAAAAATGTCGGCGATGATACTTATGCTCCTGAATATGTGGCTTTAGAGAGATTATGCAAGGTTGTTGCAGATAATGATTTTAAAGGGGCGACATTGGGAAATTGTGAAGTACTGAAATATAATCGCCGGATTTGGATTGTGTCGGAAGACAAGAGCGGTTTTGTATTAAGTAAAGAACAGTGGAAAGCATATACATCAAGGCATCCACAGGTGTTGACAAGTGGTTTGCCCTATAAATTAAAACTTAATTTGTTTGAAAAAAACGGTAAAGCTGTTGAGTTTAATAAATAAAAAAACTATATTATCTGAAGTTGAATTTTTATAAGGAATAAATGATGAAAGCCGGAAAAAACTTGTTATTTTGGATAGCAGCGATTGTGGTGATTGCGTTGTTGAGCAATTTGGCCGGAATGAACGGTCAGAGCCAAATGGCGCGGAGAAATAATTTGGCTTTTTCTGATTTTATGAATTCAGTTGAAGCTAAAAAAGTCGAATCAGTCGAGATATCCGGTCGTGATGTTGTCGGCCATATGACTGACGGCAGCAAGTTTTACAGCTATGCTCCTTATGATCCTTCAATGTATGAGACTTTACGTAAGGCCGGTGTGAGGGTGGAGGCTAAACCGCAAGATAATACAGCCGATACTTTTTGGGGGATTTTTGTTTCGTGGTTCCCGATGATTTTGCTGATTGGTGTTTGGGTCTTCTTTATGCGACAGGCTAATTCCGGTAATAATAAAGCTATGAGTTTTGGAAAATCACGCGCCAGACTGATTGAAAATACCAAAAAAGTTACTTTTGCAGATGTTGCCGGATGTGATGAGTCAAAACAAGAGCTGGAAGAAATTATCGACTTTTTGAAAGATCCGCAAAAGTTCCAGCGATTGGGGGGCAAAATTCCGAAGGGTGTTTTGTTGGTGGGACCTCCCGGAACCGGTAAAACTCTGTTGGCGAAAGCCGTTGCCGGCGAAGCCGATGTTCCTTTCTTTTCAATTTCTGGTTCTGATTTTGTGGAAATGTTTGTCGGTGTGGGGGCATCGCGTGTGCGTGATATGTTTGCACAGGCAAAGAAGAATGCTCCGTGTTTGTTGTTTATTGATGAAATTGACGCTGTAGGTCGCCATCGTGGTGCCGGTCTCGGCGGCGGAAATGACGAGCGTGAACAAACTTTGAATCAGTTGTTGGTTGAGATGGACGGTTTTGATGAAAATGAAAATGTTATTCTGATTGCGGCCACTAACCGTCCTGATGTTTTGGATCCGGCGCTGTTGCGTCCGGGGCGTTTTGACCGACAAGTTGTGGTTACTAACCCTGATTTGAAGGGTCGTGAAGAAATTTTGAAAGTTCATGTCAAAAAGGTTCCGTTAGCCAAAGATGTTAATCTTGCTGTTATTGCTCGCGGTACACCGGGATTTTCAGGGGCAGACTTGGCTAATCTGGTCAACGAAGCAGCTTTGCTTGCAGCACGTAAGAATAAGCGAAAAGTTACTTCAAAAGATTTTGATGATGCCAAAGACAAAGTTATGATGGGTAACGAACGTAAATCTATGGCAATGGATGAGCAGGAGAAAAAACTGACGGCTTATCATGAGGCCGGTCATGCTATTTGTTCTCTCAATGTGCCGGAGACTGACCCTATTCACAAGGCAACAATTATACCCAGAGGCAGAGCCCTTGGTATGGTACAGCAATTGCCGGAAAAAGATCAGTATTCATATTCGAGAGCTAAGATGTTATCGCGTTTGGTTATCACTATGGGCGGACGCGCCGCTGAAGAGATTAAATTCGGTTACGATAAAGTTACCAGCGGTGCTTCTTCGGACATAGCGGCGGCTACGAAGCTCGCACGAGCAATGGTTACCGAATGGGGAATGAGCGATAAACTCGGTCCGATTTTATACGTTGATAATTCTGAAGAAGTATTCTTGGGTAAGTCGGTAACTCAAAACAAAAATATGAGTGAAGAAACTGCTCGTTTGATTGATGATGAAATTCAACGCTTGGTTACCGAAGCCCACGAATCGGCGCTGAAAATTCTGAAAGATAAAAAAGATGACTGGGAGCATTTGGCGCAAGCCCTGATAGAATATGAAACCCTCAGCGGCGATGAGATAAAAGCAATACTGCGAGGTGAGGAAATTCTGAAGAATAATGATGTTCCGGTTTCGGAAGAGAAGAGGACTAGGAGTTCGGTTCCCGAAGTCTAGTAAAAACGCATATAACTAGTTTATCTAAAGCTAAAATTGCGAAAAGGGAAAAATTCATGTACTTCTTTGTACATTGGAATTTTTCCCTTTCTTATTTTAACTCTATCTAAACTGTTCTCTGCGTTTTTTTAAAAACTCGTATAATGGGTAACTAATACAGAAACTGCGAGACGAAAGTTTCCTCATGTACTTCTTTGTACACTGGAATTTTCCTTTTTTTATTGATATTCGTTACCATTTGTTAGGAATATTGGTATATTATCATCAAGAGGAGATTTTGATATGGCAGGGAAGTTGTTTGGCACAGACGGTGTGCGAGGTGTGGCAAATCAATATCCGATGAATGTTGATTTTGCATCTAAACTAGGTATGGCTTGCGGATTGGAAATTTGTAAGAATCGTCGCCGTGTTGCAATAGGGCGAGATACACGAATTTCGGGGGAAATGCTGCAGGCATCGTTGACGGCCGGTTTTTTGGCTGCAGGGGTTGATGTAATTTTGCTCGGAGTTTTACCGACACCGGCAGTAACTGCAATTACGTCAGAGCTTGATGTTGATATGTCGGTTATGATTACGGCTTCGCATAACCCGTATTATGATAATGGAATTAAATTGATTGATGCAAATGGAGAAAAGTTCAACGATGAGGTTACGTCAAAGATAGAAGACCTTGTCGCTGAAGGAAATTTTGAATTGAGTCATGAAAAACTAGGAGGTATTATTGAAAATCCAAATGCGGTAGACTTGTATTTGCAGAAACTTAATGTGATTGTTGAAGATGAGCATCCGTTGCGTGGTTTGAAAGTGGTTTTAGATTGTGCTAATGGTTGTTTTGCCGGAATAATGCCGCAAGTTTTCAAGAATTTGGGAGCCGGTGTTATCAGTTTGGGAAACGAGCCTGATGGATATAATATTAATCGTGATTGCGGTTCGCAACATCCGGAAAAACTCTATGAAACGGTTAAGGGATCTCATGCGCACATAGGAATTGCCGTTGACGGTGATGGCGACAGAGTTTTGGTTTGTGATGACAACGGAAATAAAATTCCGGCCGAGGCATTGATTGCCTTTTTAGCAAGATATTTGAAAGAATGCGGTAAATATAAGGGTAATGCGGTTGTTTCAACGGTTATTTCAAACACGGCAATGGAGCGCTATATTAAAAGTCTTGGTTTTGATTATTATAGCGTTAAAGTCGGAGAGCGTGCTATTATTGCTAAAATGAAAGAAGTTGGTTGCAGTTTAGGTGGTGAAGAATCGGGACACATCGTTGCCGGTGATTATTGCAAGAGCGGTGATGGTATGATTAATGCCTTATTGATTTGTTTGGCGTTGGTTAAGAGTGGAAAAAAGATGAGTGAGATTTTTCCGGAATTTAAATTTGATCCGTATGTTTTTGTAAGTGTTGCCGTAAAAGACCGTGAGACTGTTCGTAAAGCATCTGCATCTGCTGAGGTGCTAGGTGCTGTTGCAAAGGCTGAAACTAAAATGGCAGGGAACGGACGTGTGGTGTTGCACCCGTCCGGTACCGAACCTAAAATCAGGGTTTGGGTGTCCGGAAGTGATGAAAAAATCGTGAAAGAATCTGCGGATATGATTATAGATGAAGTTAAAAAATTTCAGGAGGAAAGATGATTAAGGGAATTATTGCTCTGTTTTCAAGCGGAACCATTCTTAATCCGATGGTGTGGATCGGAGTGTTGGCGGGATTGTTTTTGTCGTATCGTTTCGGACTTGAAAAAATATATGATGTATTCAAAGACTACAATCTCTATTTGATTGCTTGTTGTGTGGCATTTGTTTATACTTTTGCGTTTAACCATGTATATAAAGGTTACAGCAATGTGATTGACTGGACTGCAACGGTAAAAAGATTTTTCGGATACTGGTGGATGTTGGTATTGTCGACGATTTTATCGGCAATCTTTTTTGCAACATTAGTCTTTTAGATAAAGTATGGCATCATCATTTGATATAAAAAAAGGGTTGGAAATTCTGGAACAGAATATAAAGATTGCTCCAGAGAAGCCCGGTGTGTATCGGATGCTCGATGCAAACGAAAAAGTTTTATATGTAGGTAAAGCCAAAAACATAAAAAAACGTATTGTTGCTTATTCTCGCATTAATCAACTGCCGATAAGACTGCAACGCATGGTTGCGCAAATCAGGCGGATGGAATTTATTATTGTTGAGAGCGAAGCTAAAGCGTTGTTGCTTGAAAATGAGCTGATAAAAAAGCTTGAGCCCAAATATAATATCCTGCTGAAAGATGATAAGACTTTTCCTTATTTGAGCCTTAATCTTAAAGAAGATTTTCCGGTTTTAAAAAAGTATCGCGGAGCAAAGAAAAACGGATATAAATATTTTGGACCTTTTGCAAGTGTCGGAGCCGTAAATAATGTGATGGATTTGTTGCAAAAAGCATTTTTGTTGCGCTCATGCAGTGATGCTAATTTTAAGAATCGCGAGCGACCGTGTTTGATGTACCAAATTAAACGTTGTTGCGCTCCGTGTGTCGGAAAAATTTCAAAAGATGATTATCGCAAATTAGTTGATGAGGCAGTTAGTTTTTTGGAGGGTAAAAATACTGATATCCAAGAAAAAATGTCGGAAAAAATGCAATCGGCAAGTGATAATTGCGATTTTGAGGCGGCGATTATCTACAGGGACAGAATCAGAGCTTTAACCAATGTGCAACAAGAAAGATCAGTTGAATACGGTAATATTAAATCGGCAGATGTTTTGGCAATTTTTACGGAACACAATCATTGTTGTATACAGGTGTTTTTTATTCGTGGCGGGCAAAATTGCGGTAATAATGCATTCTTTCCCAGACAGACGGAAGATGCCGAATCGTCAGAAATATTGGGTGCATTTATGAGCAGCTTTTATGCCGCACATCAATTGCCGGGTGAAATTATTGTATCAACGGAGCCGGAGGATAAAGAGTTTTTAGAGCAGGCATTGGGGACCAAAATTAACTTATATCAGCGCGGAATAAAGGCCAAAATAACCGCAAATATTATGCAAAATGCCAAAGAGGCGTTGGAGCGTAAAATTGCGCTTGAAACTTCAATTATGAATAATTTGAAAGAAATGCAATTTGTGTTCGGTTTGGAGAAAATTCCGCAACGGATAGAAGTTTATGACAATTCACATATTCAGGGAAGTTATGCCGTGGGAGCAATGATCGTTGCAACGCCTGACGGATTTGATCGTAAATCATACCGGACTTTTAATATCAAAAACAGCGAAATTACAAACGATGATTTTGCAATGATGAAAGAGGTGCTGACACGACGGTTTGACAGCATGACAGATGCCAATAAACCTGATGTTATATTGCTTGATGGCGGATTAGGTCAACTGCATGCAGTGCACGAGTGTTTGAAAGATTATGATTTGTCCGGTATTGCCATTATTGCTATTTCAAAAGGTCCGGAAAGAAATGCCGGAAAAGAATTTTATCATCAGATGGGAAAAGAGAGTTTTGCTCTTCCTTTTCGGTCGGCGTTAGCTTTTTATATGCAAAATATAAGAGATGAAGCGCATCGTTTTGCAATAGGTACGCATCGCAAAAAACGCGGAAAATCAATGTTTGTCTCGCAGTTGGATGAGATAGACGGAGTTGGACATGATCGCAAAAAAGCGTTGTTAAATCACTTCGGGTCGGTAGAAGCGATAAGTCAGGCGATGGTCTCAGAACTACAGAAGGTTTCGGGAGTAAGTAAAAAAACAGCGGAAAAGATATTTAACTACTTCCATAAATAAAATTTATACAATAATATAATGACAAATGTTAATTAACAGATAGGTGTAAAGCTATGTATAATCTTCCTAATATTTTGACAATTTCGCGAATTGTCGTAATTCCTGTTATCTTTTTGGCGATATACATTCATTCGGCACTGTGGTCAATTTTGGCTGGTGTTTTGTTTGTAATGGCATCAATAACTGATTATTTGGACGGATATTTTGCTCGTTCACGTAATCAAAATTCGGTTCTCGGTCGTTTACTTGATCCCATTGCCGATAAGCTTTTGGTGGTTTCGGCTTTGCTGATTATCGTCGCGAACCAGATGGTGCACCCGATTACCTATATTCCGGTTATTATCATTATGTGCCGAGAAGTTTTGGTTTCCGGAATGCGTGAGTTTTTGGCAGAATTCCGTGTAGGCATGCCGGTTACTCGTTTGGCTAAATGGAAAACAGCCTGCCAGATGACAGCAATTTCAATGATTTTGTTGCAAAGACTTTATTTAATCGGCGATGTTGTCGGTTTTGTGGGTGAATGGTTGCTATGGATTGCCGGCATTTTGACTTTTGTTACAGGATATCAATATTTTGAAAAGTGTATTGATTATATCTATACAGTTGAAAATAACAAAAAAAATCCGGTAAAGACAGTGGAGCAGGAAGTAATTAAAATTGCTGAAAAAGTTAAAACCGTTGTTTCGGAAAAAGTAAAACAGCAGGTTCAAAAGGGTAAGTCGTTTGATGCGGCTGAAAAACCGGCTAAGAAGAAAGCTCCGGCAAGGAAAAAAACAAAACGTCCGGTTAAAAAAACTGCGGTAAAGGTTGCCGTTACCGAAAAATAATTTCGGAGTTGGGGCATGATTGATAAAAAAGCCCACATATTGGTAGTTGATGATGATACCAGATTACGCTCTCTCTTAACGAGGTTTTTAAGAGAGAGCGGGTTTATGGTTTCTGCGGCTAAAGGAGCTGCAGAAGCCAGAGAGATGATGTCTCAGTATAAGTTCGATTTGCTGATCGTTGACATTATGATGCCGGGTGAAAGCGGATTGGAATTTTTGGAAAAACTCCGCAAGGAAGACAATGTTCCGGTTATTTTGTTAACGGCGATGGGGGAGAGCAATGACAGAATTAACGGTTTGGAGTGTGGAGCTGACGATTATTTGCCTAAGCCGTTTGAACCCAAAGAATTAGTGTTAAGAATTAAAAATATTTTGAAACGGACACCTTTGGTTGCTGAGGTTGCAAACAGTAAACTCAATTTGGGTAAATGTCGTTATGATATGGATAAAAAAGAACTGACTGACAAGCAGGGGCAAGTTATTCATATTACTCCGGTTGAGCAAGCAATGTTGTCGCTTTTGGGACAAAAATCAGGGCAGATCTTCAGCCGGGACAGATTGGCGGAATTGCTTGGTGCGGGACAGGGACCTCGGTCGATTGATGTTCAGGTTACACGACTGCGTAAAAAAATTGAAGAAGATTCAAAAAATCCTCGCTATTTGCAAACGGTCAGAGGAAAAGGTTATATGTTGCTGACGGAATAAACGGAGAAAAGTAATGCATTTAAAACTTCCAAATAAAGTTGATGAGATGTTGAAGTATGTGCGTATTAAGTACATGCCGAAGACGTTGTTTTTCAGAACTATGTTGTTGATTTTTATTCCACTGATTGTGGTTCAGATAGTTTCAATCGTAGCTTTTTTTGATGGCTCATGGGGGCGTGTTGGACGCAGATTGTCAGGTAACCTTACTGCAAATATGGCGTTTACTATGAAATTGGCGGAAGAGGCTCCGGAAAATATTGATGAAATTCAGCAATTGGCTGCAAAGTATTACGACTTGGGGTTTAAGACTTATAATAATGAGGAAAAGCATGAAGTAATCCGTAAAGTTCGTCGCAATAACAAAATGATTACCGGATTTTTGGAAGAGTCGCTCAATCGCGAGTTTCCTGATTATATGACAAGCATTTATCTTAAACACTCTAATTTGGTGGTGTTTGTTGAAACGCAAGATGGTTTGTACGAGTTTACGACAAGTTCCAAAAATATATTCTCAACATCTATTTTCGGATTTATGGCGTGGATGATAGGCACATCATTGTTGCTGTTTTTGGTTGCAGTAGGTTTCTTGCGTATACAGGTTCGCTCAATCGCAAATTTGGCCGAGGCTGCTGAAAACTTTGGTAAAGGGGTTGATGATAAAAACTTTAAACCTTATGGTTCTTCGGAAGTAAGAAAAGCCGGAATAGCTTTTATTAAAATGAAGGAGCGTATCCAAAGACAGATCAGTGAGAGGACAAGAATGTTGGCCGGGGTGTCGCATGATTTGCGGACGCCTTTAACTAGGATGCGTTTGCAGTTGGCTTTGCTTCCGGACGAAAAAGAGAAGAACGGTTTGGATAAAGAAGAATTTTTACAAGATGTAACTGAAATGGAGAAAATGCTTGAAGGTTATTTGTCGTTCGTCAGCGGAGAGGGTGGTGAAGAGCCCAGCTTTGTTGATTTGAATGAGATGATTTTGAGCATTATTAATAAGTTCAGGACTTCAAACAAAGCGCTAATTCGTTATTCTACCAATGATCAGGTAAGTGCGGTTCAGGGAAGAGAACAGGCACTGAAAAGAGCATTGAGTAACGTTATCGGAAATGCTTTCAAATATGCTAATACAATTGCGGTTAATTTGGAAAGTGTTGGTAATAAGGTAGAAGTTACCATAGACGATGACGGGCCGGGGATCCCCGTAGATAAACGTGAGGAAGTGTTTAAAGCATTTTATCGTCTTGATGAGTCACGTAATAAAGAGACCGGAGGTGTAGGTCTGGGACTTTCAATTGCTAAAGATGTTATTACATCTCATGGCGGAGTTATTGAACTGCAAGATTCACCGATGGGAGGCTTGAGGGTACTCATTAGTATTCCCTTATAATTCGCATGTCCGAAGATATGTTTTTCGTTAAGTGAACATTCGGTGTTGAATTAAATTATTATGTAAAGTGATAAAACAATAAAAGAGGAAGTCAAAATGGCCGAAGATGATGATTTGGATATTGATTTAAATGATGATGTCAGCAATGATCAGAAAATTGCCGATATAAGTTTTGATGATGCTAAAGATGCCGGGCTTGATGATTTCCTGGGTGATGTTGATGCAAAAGTTGAGTTGCCGGATATTGACTATAAGGATGAAGTTGCACATACGCAAGAAAGTGATGATGTTGCAGTTTTGTCGGAAAATACCGAAGCGGATTTTGCCAATCTGAACCTTGATGATTTTAATACCGCTCTTGATTCATTTAAGGCGGCAAGGGCAGGAAAAGTTACGGTAGCTCCCAATACGGTTAGTGATGTTGCTAAGGAAGAAGAACCTGTTGAGCAAGAAAGCTCCACCGCTGATGAAAATATTGTAAACTATACGGAAGAACGCGAATATACGGCGGAGCCTCAGGAATATAGGACAACTCCTGGAGTTGCCGGAGAAGAAACCGATGTTGTCGGTGCGTCGAGTAATGATGAATCGGAAAAAAATGTTGATGATTTACCGACAGAAGAAGATGTTTTAAGATCTGCTCCGGTTGCAAGTGGTTTCGGTAAAGAACAAGAAATTATGAACTGGTACAGTGGTTCATTGCAGGACAAAACATATAAAGTATCGAATACCGATATTCCCGAGTTTTTGGATGGTGATAACTCAATCCGAGCTATTCATGTCAGTGTTGATTCTCCGTATGGTTGGAATGTGTTTTTTGATAATGGAATGTTTATGAGTTTGCGTGATGTTAAGGAGTACCAGGAACGTCATGGAGAGTTGCCGTGCCAAGACGGTAAGATTATTTATGGTGATAAAAGTTGCTCATTTGAGCGTATTCTCAAGATTGTGGTATATGAACAACCCAGATATTTTTCGTATCAAATAAAACAATAGGATAGTTTATGATATAAAAAAGACCACCGAGAGGTGGTCTTTTTTTGTTGCAAATTATTATTTGCGATTGATTGGAAATATCTGAACACCGTTAGTTGATTTTGCGGTGTCTTCAGTACTGACCGGAGCTTGCAGGTATTCATCAGCCTTTTTCTGGGCTTTGGTTTTTTCTTCGGGTGCGGTAAAGTTGGCTTTCAGAGGGTAAGACATATTGGGCAAACGCAAGAGCATGTAGCCGCTTCCACCGCCGTAAGCCGGACCAGACAGACCAATTGAATAGTATCCGCCGACAAAGCCGTAATCAAGATCAATATAGTCAATAAGGAATAAGGTTTTGATGGTGGTGGTTCCGATAGTCGTCATTTTGCATTGATAACCGTTGTCTTCCATCACTATGTTATCGGTGTTTTTAACAAACATGAGAGTGCGATCAGGGGCACAGTCAGGGGTTTGTCCGTTGTATGTAACATTGTAGTTAAGTACTAATTTGATTGATGACGATCCCTTTGAGATATGTACATCACTGATTTTTACATAATCAATGTACATATATGCCGGAGTAATACCGACGGTGATTGGCAGAGATACATAGTGCATGTAGCAGTTATGACTGCCGGTATCAGCTGTACAGAGCAAAGCACGTTGGTTGTTGTTGTTTTGCATTAGCTGTACGAGACTGTTATATATATATTCTTTAGACATTGAAAGTTTGAGAGGAGCACATTGCTTGGCGCGGCAAACAATAATATTGCGCGGCATTTGTAACGGTGTCATATACACGCTGCGCTTTGTGGCATCAGTGCGCCCCTGATTGTCAAACGGATCATTTAATACTTGTTGCAGGCTACGGTTCCAAAAACTGCAGTTGCTGGCAGTAAATAAGATTAAACCAAACAAGGCAAACGCTTTAAACCTAGACACGACTTTGAATCCCTTAACAATTAATCTGAAACTGAGCTTATAATAAGATAAAAAACATAAACTACCAAGTATTTTTTGAGTTTATTAAATGATAATTTAGGGTTTGCATATTTTGTGTTGTTAATTTATACTCTCGGCGAGGAGTGATAGTATGTGGAAAATTTTGAGAGCATTGATTTTGGCGGTATTGGTACTCGGGATTTGGTACCTTGGAGTAAAAGACAGCATAATTACAGTAAATGCCAATGAAAAAATTAAGGTGGTAGACGGTGATAGCTTGGAAATAGGTAGCCGAAGAATAAGGCTGTTGGGAATCGACTCGCCGGAGTATGTGCAAAATTGTTATGACAAACAGCATAAAAAGTACTCTTGCGGTATTAAGGCCAAGAAATATATGGAAAAACTGATCGCTCAAGGGAATATTGAGTGCCGAGAGGAGTCCAAAGACAGATACGGACGAAGTCTGTCTACTTGCTATTCCGGAACGCAAAATCTGAATGAGGCAATGGTTCGGGCCGGATGGGCTGTTGCTTATCGCGATGAAGACGGAATTTATGACCGGGCTGAAAATGAGGCAAAAGAGCATAAACTCGGCATTTGGCAGGGGAAATTTATGCGTCCGGAGCTGTTCAGGTTCAAAAACAGACAGTCGAATAGTTAATTTTTATTGAAAATGTTGTTGACAGCAAAAAAAACTTATGTATATTGCAAACAACGTTTTGTGTTTAAAAATCAAAATAAATTAGGTGAATAAAATGTACGCAGTAATTAGAACAGGCGGAAAACAATATAAAGTAACCACCGGTGATGTTATAAAAATTGAAAAGATTGCCGGCGAAGAAGGCGGAAAAGTTGTTTTCGGCGAAGTGTTAGCAAAAGACGGTGTAGTCGGCACTCCATTGGTTGCCGGTGCTTCTGTTAATGCAACCATTATTAAACAGGCTAAGGCTGATAAAGTTATTGTTTTCAAAAAGAAAAGAAGACAAAACTATCGTCGTAAAAACGGCCACAGACAGAATATTACTATCGTTAAAATTGGCGAAATCGCCTAAATCGGTAGAAGGTTATAGAGGAGATAGGTTATGGCACATAAAAAGTCAGGTGGTAGCAGCGATAACGGACGCGATACCGAAGGTCGCCGTTTGGGCTTGAAAAAGTCAGGCGGTCAAGCAGTTATTGCCGGTAATATCATTATCCGTCAGCGTGGTACTCAGTATCATCCGGGGGAAAATGTAGGTATGGGTAAAGATCATACAATTTTTGCCTTGGTTGAGGGTAAAGTCGCTTTCAGAAAATCCGGCGATAAGACTTTTGTTTCGGTTGTTACTGAATAATAAAGTAGTCTTTACGGTGGAGGGGGCTGGAAAGCCCCCTTTGCTTTATGGATAAAGTGGTAACGGGTGTAAAATGAAATTTTTAGATCAGGCAAAAATATTTGTTCAGTCTGGAAACGGAGGCGCGGGTTGCGTTTCTTTTCGGCGTGAAAAATATATTGAGTTCGGTGGTCCGAACGGAGGAGACGGCGGTAAGGGCGGAAGCATATATTTTGAGGCTGTCGAAAACCTGAATACGTTAATTGATTTTCGTTATACACAGCACTTTAAGGCTAAAAAAGGTCAAAACGGTATGGGCTCCGAGAAAAACGGTTGCAAGGCTCCGGATATAATTATTAAAGTTCCGGTTGGAACAGAAATTTTGGCTGAAGACGGAGAAACGTTGTTGGTCGATATGGTAAAACCGGGGCAAATGTTTTTGGCGGCAAAAGGCGGAGACGGCGGAAGAGGAAATGTGAACTTTAAGAGTTCTACCAATCAGGCACCACGCTACGCAGAGCCGGGATGGCCGGGAGAGGAAAAATGGCTGTGGCTGAAGTTAAAGATTATTGCAGATGCCGGTCTTATCGGAATGCCAAATGCCGGAAAGTCAACTTTTTTAACGGCGGTAACCAAAGCAAGACCTAAAATTGCAGATTATCCGTTTACAACTCTGCATCCAAACCTAGGTGTTGCGTGGGTTGATAACTACGAGATGGTTTTGGCTGATATTCCGGGGTTGATTGAAGGTGCGCACGATGGCGTAGGACTCGGGGACAGATTTTTGAAGCATGTTGAGAGATGTGAGGTGTTTTTGCATTTGGTAGATGCAACCTCTGAGGATGTGGTCAAAAATTATAAGGCTATTCGCCGTGAGTTGGAGCTTTATAATTCTGATTTGTCCGAAAAACCGGAAATAGTTGCTTTGAATAAATGTGATGCTTTAGATGAAAAAGAGATTGCCAAGCAGGTAACAAAATTGGAAAAAGCGTGCGGAAAAAAAGTGTTTGCAATTTCTGCAGTGGCTAAAAAAGGATTGTTCGAGTGTTTGCTGGAAGTAAATAAGCATGTTAAGCGAGAACGTAAACCTAAGGAAGAAAAGATTGAAGAGCCGGTTCAAAAAACCTGGTCTCCTCTATAAACAGAGAGGGTGGAAAATTGGTAAAGAAAAAAACAGATGATGACATTTTGAAGATTGTTGAGGAATCTCTTGATGACGGTAAGGCAGAAGATGTTACCGTTATTGATTTACGTGGCAAGACTTCGATTGCCAATGAGATGGTAGTCGCATCGGGAACATCTGATCGACATGTTATTTCTTTGGCTCAAAGAGTTCAGGAAAATTTGAAGGCGGCCGGATATAAGTCAGTGAGCGAGGGGGAAAATAAAGGCGACTGGGTGCTGATTGATGCCTATGATGTAATTGTTCATATTTTCCGCCCCGAAGTTCGCGAGTTTTATAATCTCGAAAAAATGTGGAATGCTGTTGCTAATATGCGTGAAGAATAAAAATGAAAGTTATAGTCGCCGCCATAGGAAAATGTAAGAAAGGTTCTCCTGAAAGAGATTTGGTGGACGAGTATATTAAACGTTCAAATTGGACTGTCGTGGTCAAAGAGACCGATAATTCAACACAAGAAGAAGAGGCAAAATTTTTACAGGCTGCGATTCCGCATGGAGCAAAAGTCGTGGTTTTGGACGAACGCGGTATTAATATCAAGAGTGTTGAGTTGGCAGAAAAAGTAGCAAATTGGCAACTTAACGGCTGTTCCGAGATCTGTTTTTTAATAGGAGGAGCGGACGGTCATTTGCAATCGACAAGAGATAAGGCTGATTTGGTTTTATCGTTCGGGAAACTGACATTGCCGCATATGTTAATGAGAGCGGTTTTGGCAGAGCAAATTTATCGGATTCAGACAATAATTGCCGGACATCCGTATCATCGCGAATAATTTTTCTAGTTATAAACCTGTAAATTGAATACGTTTGCCAGCACAAAAAGCGAAATGTAGCAAATAAGTGCGCTGATTATCGGTGTGGCTACCCAACCAATGATGATTTTGCCGATTAAATGCCAATTAATAGAGCTGCCACCCTTAATCAGTCCTATGGCCATAACTGCTCCAATCACCGCTTGTGAACTTGAAACCGGAACCAACGGAATGGTCGGAAGGTTGTGGGCGGCTAAGAAGTTATGCAGGCTCGGAGAGGCAAATAAAAACAAAACTAATGATTGTGAAATAACAACAATCCAAGCGGCAACCGGACTCATTTGCATAATATTGCGTCCTACGGTAGCCATGGTTTTGTGCGAGTAGGTGAAAATGCCTATGGCGACGGCAATTGCCCCGAGCATGAATAAAACCTGGTTCGGAGAAAGTGCAAATCCGTACGGCAAAGGCAGACTGTGCAACATGTTGGCTCCGACAAATACACCCATGACGTTGGCAATGTTATTTGCTCCCAAGGCGTAGGCCCCAAATGCTCCGGCAATAACCAAGCCGATGCGAGTATATGTGTCTTGTCTCAACAGGGACATACAGTGCAGCTTGAGAAACATTTTGGTTAGGTAATAAATTAAAACAGCAAAAGCACCTGCCAGAATCGGACAAATTATCCATGTTGAGGCTATAGTGGAGACCAAAGAAATATCTGTTGGTTTGGCGCTGTATATGTTCCAACCGATAATGGCGCCGACTATTGCTTGCGATGTTGAGGTTAAAATACGGGAACGCACCATAAGATATATGGTTAGTGCGGCGGCAAGTTCAGCCATGAAAGCACCGGGCAGGGCGTTGATGTTACCGAGTTTATTTAAGGTGTCGGCGGCACCTCCTCCGGCTAAAATTGCACCGAGAATTACAAATATGGAAGCAATGATGGCAGCAGTTTTAAAACGTAACATTTTAGTGCCTACAGCAGTACCGAAAATGTTGGCTCCGTCGTTGGCTCCCAGTGACCAACCGAGGAAAAGTCCGCTGCTTAAGAAAAACAGAAATGCGCCCATCTTAAATATCTCTCTTGATGGTAAAAATAAGGAGTTTATCGGCGCAGTCTTCGGCAATATCGGCAATTTGATCGATTTCGCTGATTAGCAGGTCAAGTTGGATTTTGTTAGCTAAAGAAAGGTCGGAAGAGAAAATTGATTTTTTGATTTTGTTGCACGTGAGATCTGATTCTTGTTCCATAAGATATACCTTGTGGGTGTAATCACGAACAATACTCAAATCTTTGAAAAAAGCGCGTGAGGCAATACCCATGTTTTCGCAGCATTCGGCAACTTGTTTGCATAAAATTTCGACCGAACGGTGAAGGTTTTCGGGGATTTCTGGTTGCTCAACATGAAATTTGTATACAACGTCATGAATTTGGTTGTTAATTTTATCCATACTTTCAATCAGTTCAAGAACATCAGCCTGTAAATTCGGTAAAAGATTTTGTGCATACAGTTGGTTTTCAATTTCGCGTCTCAGACTGTCGGCATCGTGTTCAATTTTTTTGATTTGTTTGTTGACTGAACGGTATTCTTCCCGCCCGTCTTGGCTTAAAAATACTTTGATGGCTTTGCGGAATAAAACAGCCGAATCAATAACTTTGTCATGAAAACTATCAATTTTGTTTTCTAATGATTTGGTTTTTGGAAAAAGCGAAATTTTGATTTTAAACATTAATTTTCTCCGTTAATATATGCTGATAACATAGGGCATAAAGGTTAAATAACAATAAATATTTTTTAGCTTGTAATCTTATTTTATATTGGCTAAATTATTTCTGTCTTATGATTTTTATAGGGTTAATTAACACTTAAGGAAAAACGTTATGAAAAAAGCACTTGTTATTTCAATTGTGGCGTTATTGGCCTCTGTTGCCGCATTGGTAAAAGTTTATTTGCCGTGCGCAAAAAAGGCTGAAACTGCCACTTCCGTTAATGTCGAACAGGTTTTGAAAGATCATCCCGAATATGTCGTAAACGCGTTACAGGCATATGAACAGAAAATGAGAGATGAAGAAGAAAACCGTATCCGGGCTTTGGTTAAAGACAATGAAGCAGCTTTGAAGGAAAGTAATGCTCCATTCCAGGGACCGGCCGACTCTAAGATTGTTTTGGTAGAGTTTTTTGATTATGCTTGCGGATATTGCCGCAGATTGTATCCGGAATTGAACGAGATTATTGCACAAAATGCTGATGTTAAAGTTATTTACAGACCGTTGGCTTTTGTTTCTCCATATTCTGAATATGCTGCTCGCGCTGTCTTGGCTGCTAACGAACAAGGCAAATTCGGTGAGTTGCATACAGCTTTGTTTACAGTTCAAAAACCGTTAGATGAAAAATTGGTTGATGAATTGGCTGAAAAAGCCGGTGTAGATGTTGAAAAAATGAAAGCAGATATGAAATCTGATAAAGTTAATGCTGCTTTTGCTGCCAACAATTCATTGGCTGAAAAAATTCAAATCAACGGTGTGCCGTCTTTGATTTTGAATGGTGAAATGTTGCAACCTGCACCAAAAGCTATTCAAGAAAAAATTGATCAAGCAAAATAATTTGCTCTGGAGAATCGTAAAAAAGCCGTCCGTTTACGGGCGGCTTTTTTGTTAAACTTTGTGTGGCAATTTTGCGTATATATAAGTGCTTATACAGTTCGGAACCACGGATAACGCCCAGGTTGCCAAGCGCATGGGCCACGGAAAAGCGATTAAACCCACATTTTTTTCTAATCTTGAAGCGATGATAGTTGCAGCTTTTTCGGCTGACATGAAAAACGGCATTGGGCAGGTGTTTTTGTCGGTAATGCGTGATTTTACAAATCCCGGACAGATAACATTAATTTGAATGTTTTGCTTTAAGTAGGCGGCGCGTAAAGCTTCGCCGTAAGCCTTTACGCAAGCTTTGCTGGCACTATATGACGGGCAGGCCGCTAGTCCGTGATATCCGGCAATTGAACTCAAAATAGCAATTGCTTTAGGCGAATCGTCTTGACGGTTTTGATAAATATCAAGTGCTGGGTGGATAGTATTGAGTACGCCAAAAACATTTGTATTAAAAGTGTTGTATACATTATCCGTCGTTTCTTGCAATGTGGCAACACCGGCGTTAGCAATTACCAGATTGAGCGGAGAAAAACGGTTGGCGTCTTTTATCCACGCTTTGAGCGCATCGGTGTCGGTAACATTGATGACTTTTGAATGTACTGATGTTCCTTTTTGAGAACATTTTTCGGCAACTTGGGCAAGACGCTCGGCGTTGCGTCCGCATATAAATATATTTTCGGCACCGATTGAGGCGTAGTGCAATGCCAATGCTTCACCAATACCTGACGAGGCGCCGGTTATTAAAATATTTTTAAATTTGGTCATCGGTTTTATCCATTAATTGTTAATCTTTTACCGATATAATAGCAAAAAAAATAATTTAAGGAGAAAATTTTTGAATATATCCAGTATGACAGGTTTCGGGCGTTCGAGCGGGCATTGCGAAATAGAAAACAATGTGTTTGACTGGACGTTTGAGGCGAAGAGTGTTAATGCGAAGAATTTTGATTTTAAGGTGAGATTGCCGCAGATGTTAGAAAGTTTGAGCGGTGATCTGAAGACCATTGCGCAGAAATATTTTGAGCGTGGTACAATCAGTGTAAATTTGGATATGAAAACCGCACAAACAGCAGATAACATTAAGGTTAATAATGAGTTGTTGGCAAAATTGTTGGTAACTGCTAAAGAATTTTGCCAAAATGAGAATCTGCAAATGCCGACAATGGGTGAGTTGCTGAATGTCAGCGGCGTGATTGAGATTGAACATAAAAGTTTTGATGATGAAATTTTGCTTGTCCTTAGTGAGGAGTTAAAATCAGGGTTTGAAAAATGTTGTGAGGAGTTGCAGCGTGCTCGTCGGCTTGAAGGGGAGAAAATTGCCGATGCTTTGTCGGTATTGTTGCAAAAAATTAAAGATATTGTCGGCGCTATTGTTGTCAAAGCCGAAAAAATGCCTGAGCAAATTGCAGAAAAACTAAAACAACAAATTAAGGAGTTCTTGGGCGAAAATACTGATGTAAGCGAGGAAAGGTTGGCTCAAGAGATTGTGTTTTTGGTGAACCGTGCTGATATAAGAGAAGAGACTGATCGTCTGCAGGCGCATATCAAAACTGCGGAGAATTTGTTACAAGATAAGCAAAGTGTGGGACGCAGGTTGGATTTTTTGTGTCAGGAGTTAAACCGCGAAGCAAATACGACTTGTTCAAAGGCTGCCGATGTTGAAATCATTAATTGCGGTATGGAATTAAAAGCAACGATTGAGCAATTTAGAGAACAAGTACAAAATATGGAGTAGACTATGGAAGATATCATTAATTATTTACGCAGAGTAAGACGCGGAGCAATGTTTTTGATTGAGGCTCCTTCCGGTACAGGAAAAGGAACGGTTATTAAAGAATTGCTCAAGCGTGATGATAAACTAAAATTTTCGATTTCAGTAACGACCAGACCGCCGCGACATAATGAGGTTGACGGGGTAGATTATTATTTTATCTCTGATGAACAATATGATAAATACAAGTCGGAAGATGCTTTTTATGAGTATGTTGATTCTCAATACGGAAGTCGGTACGGAACATTGCGCTCTGAGGTTGATAGTTTTTTGAATGTTGGAGAAGATGTGATTTTTGATATTGACTGGATGGGGGCTCGGCAAATGAAAGAAAAAGCTCCACAGGAAGTGGTTACAATTTATATGCTTCCGCCGTCAATCAAAGAAGTCAGGTCACGTTTGGAAAATCGCGGAACTGATAGCCGAGAAGTGATTGAAAAACGCATGAAGCTGGTTACGGAAAAAATTTGCCACTGGCAAGAGTTTGACTATGTTGTGGTGAATGCTAACCTGGAAGATACAGTCGAAAAAATCAGACGTATTATTTCCGGCGAGAGGATGAAACGGGTTCGTCAACAAGAAGGGTTGGAAAATTTTGTTAATGAACTGATGGAGGAAGCCGCAGCTATAAAATGATTGCTTGCCAAAAAGAATATTTTTGGTTATGCTCGGGCAAGTTAGTTGAGGGACAACATGAGACCAAATTCGATTTTAGGCAGATATTTATCACGTCAGATGCTTATGAGCTTTTTGGCTGTATTGCTGATGATTGTCGGTATTATTATGATGTTTGACATTATCGAATTGTTGCGTCGTACTACAAATCGTCCGGACGTAGGTTTTGATTTTGTTGTAAAGATGGCACTGGTCAAAATGCCACGTTCGTTTGAACTGGTTTTTCCGTTCGTAATGATGATTGCGGCTATGGTAACTTTTTGGAAAGTCAGCCGCTCTAATGAATTTGTAATTATGCGTGCGGCAGGGGTTTCAATTTGGGGATTTTTAACTCCGGTACTAACGATAGTTTTTGTGGTCGGTATGCTGAATATTACGGTTATTAATCCGATATCTTCGTATATGTATGAAGTATATGAAACGATGAACTATCGTTTTAAGACCAAAAATCCAGATGCGGTGTTGTTTTCAAATAAAGGTCTTTGGATCAGAGAGGCCGGAGAAAACGGAAATATTTTGGTGTTGGAAGCCAAATCGGTGCGTCAGGAAGACGATGTCTTATTGTTGCGTAAGGTAAGTTTGTTGGAGATGAGTGAAAATTCACGCCTGCTGAAACGTGTGGAAGCATATGCTGCAGAACTTTCAAATGATAAGGTAGAAATGAAAGATGTCAAAATATATGAACCGGGCAAACCGACACAAAAACTGAACGATTTTGACTATAATACGTCGCTGACAATAGATAGAATTAAGGAGAATTTTATTGATCCGGAGGCAATTTCGTTTTGGAATTTGCCGGAAACAATTGAGTTTTATGAAAAATCAGGTTTTTCGGTAGTACGGCACAAAATGCGCTATTTATCACTATGGGCATCTCCGTTTTTATTGATGGCAATGGTGCTGATTGCGGCAGTGTTCTCTCTGCGCGGAAATAATCGTCGGGGCGGAGTTATGTATATGATTGTCGGTGGGATTACAACCGGCTTTGTGGTCTATTTTATGTCGCAGATTATTTATGCTTTTGGGGTAAATAATTATATTCCTATATTGTTAGCTGTGTGGGCTCCGACATTGATTATTACAATGGTGGCAACATCACTGTTATTGCATTTGGAAGGAAATTAACGGCAAGCGAAAAAGTGCTTGATTTATTTTTAGGATAGTGTATTAATCTATCCAGTCTTTAGGGGTATAGCTCAGTTGGTAGAGCATCGGTCTCCAAAACCGAGTGTCGTGAGTTCGAATCTTACTGCCCCTGCCAATAAAAACCGCCTTGATTGGCGGCTTTTGTTTTTCGTGGCAATCGCTCGAACGTCGCAAGCTTGTTCTTGCGGGTAAGATTAGTCCTGCGGCACCTAAGCTCATGCAGACTTAGACTAAGTCCTTATTCGCTAAGGTGTTACGCAGAGTTTGCAGACAAAAACAACCGGAGTAACGGTTGTTTTTACTTAGCACTTACTGCCCCTGCCAATGAAAACCGCCTTGATTGGCGGTTTTTGTTTTTCGTGGCAACCGCTCGAACGTCGCAAGCTGAATAGTTTTTCTATATAATTATTGATTTTTCGAATAGGGTATTTTATTTTGAAAATAGATTTATTATAAAGCTTAAGTATAAACACGAGAGTAGGCAAATAGATGACTAACGATATTAAATTAAAATTGATTAAAGGTGAGTTTGATACGGATTATCAAACAGTTGCTCGTTTATACCATTCTGATAAAATTTTGATCGGCGTTGATAGAGTTGTAGCAAGGCAATATTTTGCAAAGTTTCCTTTTTCTAAGTGGGGAATTTTTCCTTTTTTAAGCTATAAATTGGCTTTTTTGTTTTTATTGAGTACCTGGATTAGCAGTTTTTTTGTGTTTGGTTGGTGGGCAATAGGCTTTATTTTGGTTTATACTTTTATATATATGATATATTTGGGACAGTCTTCTTTGGGAGGAGCTAATTTGTCTTTGATTACACTATGTTGTGTATGTGTTTTTGTTGTTGTAATTTGTAATAAATTTTCTCTGATGACTAATTTTTTAATTATATCGTGTATAATGTCTTTTGGGTTTATCAGATGTTCTTATGTCATAGCAGCAAGATGTTTTATACAAATGGTGCTTGAAAATAAAAGCGCATATGATGCCCTTAAAAGATATTTGGTTATAAAACCGGCTTCATAGTGCGTTTTCTTTTTAATATTTTAGAATTTTCAGCGTAGACTTGTTGGCATCGAGTGCGACTTTAGCGCCGATTGGCAAAACTCGGCGAGACGGAGTGTGTCCGAAATTAAAGTCATAAATTGCCGGGAAGGTTGTATCTTGTAAAAAGTCTTGCAGACAATCGTCGACAGTACCGTCTTCCTCGGCTGATTTCACACCGATAAATTGCCCGAAAATTACTCCTTTGAGTTTGTCAAAGTTCTTTTGTTGTTTGAGCTGTTGTAACATTAAGTCTATTTTATAGACGGGTTCATTAACTTCTTCCAAAAGCAAAATTTTGTTAGCTAAGTTCGGGAAATAAGGCGTGCCTGCCATGCGCGTAAGTACGGTTAAGTTGGAGCAAATCAAAGTTCCTTCGGCGGTACCGTTACGCAGGGTTTTGCCGGATTTTATTTCAAACAGCTGATGGCTCAGAAGATTTTCAAGATCGGTTCTGATTTGTTCATCAATATTGCCGATTTTAAAATCATAAGCCATAACAAATCCGTCGTAAGAAACAAGTTTGCTTTTTTGCAAAAGTGCTAACTGCACTGCGGTATTGTCGCAAAAGCCAATGAAAGGTTTGGGGTTAGTGCAGGCAAGTTCATAATCAATATATGGTAAAACTCTAGTACCGCCGGCGGAAGCACGCACGCAAAATATGGCTTTTATTTCAGGGTTGGCAAAGGCAGCGTTGATGTCGTCAGCTCGTTCTTTATCGGTGCCGGCCATATAGCGCCTGACTTTCAGCAGATGTTTGCCGAATATGGGTTTGAAACCAAGGCTTTTGATATATTTTACGGCTGTATCAATTTTGTTCATGTCGCCGATTTGTCCGCAGGGGGCGATGATGGCGACTTTGTCTCCTGATTTTATTTTTAACATTACAGTTTCTCCAATATTTGTCGGCAGAAATCGGTTAAAGAGTTATCACGCGCTCCCATGATGACGATACGATCGCCGGAATGTGCAAGCTCGAGAATTTTTTGCATGGCAGCGGCTTTGTCGGGTGCAAAGAAAGCATTTTTTTTGCCGAGGCTGATGGCATAATTGATTAAGTCTTGTGATGAAATGTCTTTAGCAACAGTGCCGCCGACAAAGAAAATCTCGGGCATTATTAAAATGTCATCGCTGTTCATATTATTGCTAAATTCTGCCATGATTTCTTTTCCCAGTGAACGCATCGGAGCAAAGCCATGGGGCTGAAACATTATGATTAATCTTCCGTTATACTGACGGAGAGCACTGACCGAGGCTTTTACTTTGTCAGGGTTGTGGGCAAAGTCATCAATGACGGTAATGTCGTTTTTGTGTCCGATGACTTCAAGTCGACGTTTGGTGCCGTGAAAATTTTGTAATATTTGAGCCGCAATGTGCTTATCAAGTCCCATTGCATAGCAGGCGGCGATGGCGGCGAGAGCATTGGCAACATTAAATTCGCCAATCAGGTTTAATGTATAAGTCTGTCCGTCAAACTTGTATTGTACGCCGTGTGCCAAAGGTGTGATTTCGGAGGCATAAAAATCGGCATCAGCGTTTTGAGTTGAGAATTTAAGTACCGGCTTGTCAATTTTCAGGTTTCGGCAAAGTTCATAGTCATCGTTGATAATTACGGCTTTTGCGGTGCGGTTGGCAAAGTTTTGGAACAAAACCGAAAGTTCGTCCAAGCTCTTATGATCAGCAGAAATGTTGGTTATGAGGGCAATGTAGGGATTGTACAAGTCAATACTACCGTTGCTTTCATCGGCTTCAACAACGCAAATTTCGCCTTTATTGTAAATGATGTTGGGAATCGCACTGATACCTTCATAATCACGTAAAAGTCCGCCGTTTATCATGCAAGGTTTTTGGTCGGCGTGGTCTAAAATGTAGCCGATCATTGCGGTGGTGGTGGTTTTGCCGCTGGTACCACCGACGGCAATTCCGTAGCGGTAAGAATGGAAAGTTTCAGCTAACAATTGCGGGCGTGCTATAATGGGGACGTTTTTTTCTTTGGCGGCTTTGACATCGGGAATAGTGTCTTCAACGGCGGTTGAGGCGCAAAGCCATTTAAGGTCTCGGTCTATCCATGAGCCGTCTTGAGGATAAATAGAAATGCCCATTTTTTCCATTTTTTCTTTGGTCGACAGGTCGCGTCCGAGGTCAAAATTACGGTCTGAGCCACATACATCATAGCCTGAAAGTTTTAAAATCTGAGCAAGCGAGCTCATACCACTGCCGGAAATTCCGCAAAAACCTACTTTAGTCATTCTGTTCTCCTATAAATTGTGTTCAGTCTATTTTTTTTCTGCCGTATTTGCAATATGAAAAATGCCTTGATAACAGCACAAAGGTCAGGACAGTCCAAAATAAGTGCTTGACATATCGGTTTAAAAGATATTTATTAAGCTCAATTCCGAGAGTCTGTGGGCACCATTGAGGCTCTAGTCTGCTAGTGATGATTTTCGGGCTCGAGGGGCGTTCCGGTTTGTGTTTGGAGCGTTTGGTTGAAAAGTTTTTTATTTAGGTAAAGTCAATGGCAAAAGTTAATCCAATTCTGTTCTTCAGACAGGTAAAACAAGAAGTTAAAAAAGTTACATGGCCAACCAAAAAGGAAGTTACTCAAACTTCAATTATGGTTTTGATATTGGTGGCTATTGCCGCGGCGTTCTTCTTTTGTGTAGATCAGCTGTTCGGCTTTATCGTTAAGTTAATCTTTGGTTAGGAGAGAGAGTTTATGGCTGCTCGTTGGTATGTCGTACATGTTTATTCAGGCTCGGAAAAGAAAGTTGCCGAATCGCTGAAAGAACAAGCCGTATTGAAAAATATGGAAGACAAAATTTTGGAAGTTATGGTACCAACCGAAAATATTGTTGAGGTTAAGAAGGGTGCAAAAGTTAATTCTGAGCGTAAATTCTTCCCCGGATATGTTTTGGTCAAAATGGAGATGTCTGATGATGCTTGGATGGTGATCAGAAATACTCCTCGTGTTACAAACTTTTTGGGACCGCGTAATAAACCGTTGCCGATTTCGGATGCGGAAGCCAATCGCATTATTAAACAAATTGAAGAAGGTGTTGAACGCCCGCAGACAATTGTTAAATATGAGATTGGGGAACAGGTTCGTGTTTGCGATGGTCCGTTTGCATCGTTCATCGGGTTGGTTGAAGATGTCGATGTTGAAAAATCTCGCCTGAAATTGTCGGTTTCGATTTTCGGACGCTCTACGCCGGTTGAACTTGAGTTCGGTCAAGTTGAAAAGGTCTAGAAACTTTAACGGTTGAAAGTTGCTGTAGCGGTTTTCAACCTTTTTATTTTTATTAATAACTAGTAAGGAAAAACAAAATGTTGAAATCTTTTTTCTCTGAATTTAAGCAATTCGCAATGCGTGGCAATGTTATCGACATGGCTGTCGGTATCATCATCGGTGCTGCTTTTGGTAAAATTGTAGACTCTATGGTTAAAGATGTATTGATGCCGCCGATCGGACTGCTTTTGGGTAAAGTTGATTTTTCTGATTTGAAGTTGGTTTTGTCGGCAGGGGAGAATCCTGTTGCTATCAACTACGGTTTGTTTATTAACGCTTTAATCAGCTTTTTGATTGTTGCTTTTTCAGTATTTATTTTGATTAAAGCTTTGAATAAAATCCAGTCTGCAGTTGATAAAAAAGCTGCTGATGCTGAAGCTGCTGCTCCGACAACAAAGCAATGTCCGTATTGCATGTCTACAATTGACATCAATGCAACACGTTGCCCACATTGTACTTCAGAGCTTGAAGCTGCTAAAAAGCCGGCAAAAGCCAAAGCAACAAAATAATTTTTGCTTATGCTAATTTAAGCCCCGATTTTTCGGGGCTTTTTTGTTGCAGGAAAGTTGTTTTATAAAAATTTACTTGCTTTTTACTTCTTATCGTTTAACCTCATAGTCAAGGCAGGTTGGTGTCTGCCCCGAGGACTGAAAACCTCATCGTTGGTTGCCAATACCATTGGCGTAAAAACTCCTTCTGGTCTCACGACTGGAAGGAGGCTAATAAGTTTATATAGGGGTTATTATACCCTGTTTAAATCAATATGCCCGCTATTCCCAACGAGTAGTTTTCAGCTTCCAGTCGCCTTTTGCACCAAAGGCGATTTTTTGTTGGGGGATGGACTGTGGG